>JADMIO011197684.1_pt1 | contig 130205 bp, 126 predicted proteins | sample 8958161 | NCBI WGS metagenome assembly JADMIO01 (sample SAMN16585339, study PRJNA669376) | soil metagenome | isolation source: Crop rotation soil | place: USA: Cullars Rotation, Alabama | collected 2011
GCCGCGACTTCAAGTCACGTGAATTCCAAGCTTCGGATCCCACTGTGCTGGAAAGCGCCGGACCAGATCAAGCGCGTCGAGATCGGCTTGCACCGCAACGGCATCACGCTGACGGGCGATGCCGCCACCAAGCGGCATCCGAAGTCCGTGGTCGGCGGCCAGTTCTCGATGTTCTTCACCGGAGCGATCGCGCTCGATCAGGGCTCGTTCGGCTGGGACGACTACGAGCGGCTTGGCGACACCGCCGTCGACGCGCTCGCCGACAAGTTCGACGTGGTGCAGGACGACCGGCTCGAGATCGGCCGCACCCATCCGTTTGGCGCGCGCGTCTCCATCACCACGGAAGATGGCGTGCATGAGCGGCTCTATGCCGACCCGTCGGGCGAACCCAATTCGTTCCCGGACGCAGCGACCATGCAGCAGAAATTCCTGACCTTGGCACGCCCGGTGCTGAATGGTCGCGCCGACCAGTTGGCCGACGCGATCCTGACACTCGAGCGTTTCGACCGCGTCGAAACGGCGACGCAGCTTGGCCGGCAATAAGCCTCACGCCGGCCCCTCGATGATGATGAGGTCGGCATCGGCATGTTTCTGCCGGATCGCCTTGGCCACATGATACTCCGGGCTGTCGTAGCAGCCCTTTGCGGTTGCGAGATCCTTGAATTCAATGACGACATTGCGGTCACGCGCGGTGCCCTCCGGCGCGTCGAACGGGCCGCCACGCACGATGAAGTTGGCGCCGAACTTCTTGAATACGGGCATGGCCGCGGCGAGATATTCGGGATAGCCCGCTTCATTCTTCACCGAAACGCGCACGACCCAGTAGCCTTTTGGCATTCTCTGTTCCTTCCAGTTGGTAGCCTGCGGTGAGGGGATTACGCTCTCAATTGTGTCCCGCAAAATGAATTCTACGATACCGCTGGTGAGATGGATTTGCGGGGCGCGCCAGCGACGAAGCAAGCCAGACTTGCGCGCTGCTCCATGGATTGCTTCGCCGCGCTCGCAATGCCGTGGTAGCATCGCGGCAAACGACAATGGAGTTTTCCATGAGTTGGCTTCCCTCCAACGATCCCGTACTCGGCGATGCCAAAACCTGTGACGCGCTCAACCTCATCATCGTGCCACGCACCCGCGACCTTGGCGATGGCTTTGCCGTGCGCCGCGCGCTGCCGCATGGCAAGCGACAAATGGTCGGGCCGTTCATCTTCTTCGATCATTTCGGTCCGATGCAATTCATGTCGGGCAAGGGCATGGACGTGCGCCCGCATCCGCATATCGGGCTTGCCACGGTCACCTATCTGTTTGACGGCCGCATCATGCATCGCGACAGCGAGGGCAACATCCAGGAGATCCAGCCCGGCGCCATGAACCTGATGACCGCAGGCCGCGGCATCGCGCATTCCGAGCGCACACCCGACGTGCAGCGCCGCGACGGCCAGCAAATGCTGGGCCTGCAGAGCTGGATCGCGCTGCCAAAAGGCTCGGAAGAGATCGCACCGTCGTTCCAGCACTACGCGGCGGAAAGCCTGCCGACGGTGCAGGACAACGGCTTTACGGCCCGGGTGATCGCAGGCTCCGCGTTCGGCGCGGCATCGCCGGTCGCGATGGTCTCGCCCTGGTTCTACACCGAGGTGACGGCGCAGGCAGGCATCAGCATTCCCCTCGATCCCGATCACGAGGAACGAGCGATCTATGTCGTCGATGGCGAGGTCGAGATCGCGAACGATCGCCATGAGGGCCCGTGCCTTCTGATCTTCCGCCCCGGCGACCGCATCACGGTGAAGGCGACCAGGCCGACGCGGATGATGTTTCTGGGCGGCGATGCCCTGGAAGGGCCGCGGCACATCTGGTGGAATTTCGTCTCCTCGAGCAAGGAGCGGATCGAGCAGGCCAAACAGGACTGGAAAACCGGAAGATTTGCGGCCGTTCCGCAGGAACATGAGTTCATTCCGTTGCCGGAGTGAGCTAATCCCCTCTCCTGTCTCCCGCATCTCGGCGGGACGCTCAGCCCGGAGAGACCGTTCATGACCGCGATGCTTGCCAGCGATTTGCCCCTGCCAAGGATCGGGCGCGGCAAGGTGCGCGATATCTATGCCGTCGGCGACGACCGCGTGCTGCTGCTCACCACCGATCGCATCAGCGCCTTCGACGTCGTCATGAGCGAGACCATCCCGATGAAGGGCGCGGTGCTGACGGAGATCAGCGCCTGGTGGTTCCGCCAGCTCGAAGGCGTGGTGCCGCATCACATGATCAGCGCCGATGCCGACGCGATCATCAAGGAAGTGCCTGATCTCGCCAGGCATCGCGACGATCTCCGCGGACGTTCGATGCTGTGCAAGCGCACGACGGTGTTTCCGGTCGAGTGCGTGATCCGCGGCTATATTTCCGGCTCGGCGTGGAAGGAATATGCCGAATCCGGCACGCTGGCCGGGGAGAAGCTCGCGGCTGGCCTGATCGAAAGCGCGAAGCTCGAGCCGTCGATCTTCTCGCCAGCGACCAAGGCCGAGACCGGCCACGACGAGAACATCACGGTGGCGCGGGTGCGCGAGATCGTGGGCGCTGATGTCGCTGCGCAACTGGAGAGCATGGCCCGCACGGTCTACGGCTTCGGCGAGAAGGTCGCGCGCGGCAACGGCATCATCATCGCCGACACCAAGTTCGAATTCGGCCGCGACAAGGATGGCCGCATCATCCTGATCGACGAGGTGATGACCCCCGACAGTTCGCGCTTCTGGGCGGCCGACGTCTACCAGCCCGGCCGGCCGCAACCGAGCTTCGACAAGCAGCCGCTGCGCGACTATCTCGACAGCGAGCGCCGCGCCGGCCGCTGGAACGGCGACGCGCCGCCCCCGCCGCTGCCGACGAGCGTGGTCGATGCGACCAGCAAGCGATACCTCGAAGCCTACAGGCGCGTGACGGGGAGTGAGTTGCGGATTTAGTCGCACTGCCGCGTCAAACTCGCTGTCGTCCCGGCGACCCGTCTTCGCCAAGGCTTCGCCGGGGTGAAGGTGCAAGGCCCGACGAAGCTTAAGCGCAGGCGGCAGGCCGGGACCCATAACCACAGGGCTCAGTTGTTGAGGTCCGCCGGGGCTCCAGCCGTCTCGATAACTATGCCCTGTGGTTATGGGTCCCGGATCGCGCTTCGCTTGTCCGGGACGACGATGAGTTTGCTGATCCCGGTTCGTACACTCACTCGCCACAATACCCGCCGTCATCACCCGCGCAGGCGGGTGATCCAGTACGCCGCGGCCTATCGGTTCAATCACTACCGTCTCTGGAATACTGGATCGCCCGGTCGAGCCGGGCGATGACAGCGGAGATAGGTCGTCATTGCGAGAAGCGAAGCGACGAAGCAATCCATAGCTCCGCAATCGGATACGCGTCGCTTCGCTCCTCGCAATGACGGAAGGATATACGTCCGCATTCCCGCGACATGATTTGTCCGAGTTGTGCATCTCGTTGTCCCTCAGGAAACAGAGGGCGCAGGGAAAGCCGGGCGCTGGCCGCGCCCGTAGCCTCGTTTGCAAAAGTAAAAAAGCAAACGAGTAAGTCCACCACGAGTCAGCCGATACGCACCGGCTTTCCCCGCGCAATGGTTTTCACGGCTGCTTCGTGCTCTCCCCGGTGAAGCGGCGTTTGTTGCCACCGTCGCCCGCGGAAGCTGCCCGCAAGCTTGACGCCACGGTCGCGGCGCCAGGACCACACGACTTTGCCGTACGCGGGCTCACGCTTCGTCGGCACGGCTTGCGCCGCGCTGACGCGAGCCCGCGTCCATCGCAACCCGCGCCAACGTTCCGTGACGATCGCGAAGCGCCCCTCATGGTGGCGCGGGCCGGGCGGAGTGCTGCCAGTGATTTGCCCGACGAGGCAAGCGCCAATTTCTAATTTTCAGATTACAAGTTCGTGAAACGGGATTGGGCATCCGGCGTACGCTGACGGCGGCGTCCCGATTGAGCCAGAAAAGACACTCAGAGGCACGTACTGGTGTCGGGTCGATCACATGGTACGATAGCGGTCGTGAGCCGGAGGAGGCCATGAGGCGGCGCGATTTCTTGGGACTTGTCGGCGGTGCGATCGCCGCGCCGAACATCTGGCCGGCTGCGGCGGGTGCGCAACAACAGTCGCTGCCCGTTATCGGATTTCTTCACCCCGGCTTTCCGGACTCAAGCGCACCCTCGTTCGATGCACTACGCATGGGCCTGCGCGATGCCGGCCTTGGTGGAGACGAGAACATCAAGATCGAAGCTCGCTGGGCTCGTGGTCAGCCGAGCACGCTGGCACAAATGGCACAGGAACTCGTTCAACTTCCCGTAGCAGTGTTGGTTGTAACGGCTCGTCCCTCAATCGAAGCCGCGCGCGCAGCGACAAAAAAATTGCCGATCGTCGCCAACGACCTCGAAAGCGATCCGATCGCGAGCGGCTATGTCGAAAGCCTCGCGCGTCCCGGCGGCAACATCACCGGCGCGTTCCTCGATGCACCGGGCCTTTGCGGCAAGTGGCTGCAGCAGATTTTGGACATCGTCCCGAACGCGAAGAAGATCGCCGTGCTCTGGGACTCGACGACCGGCAGCTATCAATTCGATGCGATCAAAGCCGCGGCGGCGGCCAGGTCGGTCCAAATCGTCGTGATGGAGTTTCAGGACAACGCAGGAATAGAGTCGGCGCTCGATCTCGGCCTCAAGCAGGAACCGCAAGCCGCAATTCTGCTCGGGTCACCCCTGATCCGGCAAGGTGGCCTGCGCATCGCCGAGATCCTCGCAAGCCGTCGCATTCCGGGGATATCGCAGTTCCGCACCTTCCCTGACGGCGGCGGTTTGATGTCCTACGGTCCAGATCTGATCCATCTTTATAGAAGTATTGGCCCCTACGTCGCCAGGATTCTGCGCGGCGCCCGCACGGCCGAGTTGCCTATCCACCGCCCCACCAAATTTGAGTTCGTCGTAAATTTGAAGGCGGCGAAGGCTCTCGACCTGACGGTGCCACCTTCCCTCCTGACATATGTGGACGAGGTCATCGAGTAAGAGCCACCTCGCCGAGCCAGCGCGATGCTGACAAGGCCGGATATTTTGACTAACCTTCAATGCGGACCATCCAGACGGATAGAACAGGACCACGAGAGGGAGACCGATGAGCACAGTCAAAAGCGCTCTGGCCCACAAGAGTGGCACCCTGATCCATGTTCGTTCCGGCGACATGGTCGTCGAAGCCCTGCTCCAGATGCGCGACAAGCGGGTCCGGTCGGTGCTGGTCATCGATGACGACGTGCTCGTCGGTATCGTGACCCAGGGTGACTGCGCCATCAAAGTGCTGCTGCCCGGCCTCGATGCGAAGAAGACGCCGGTGAAGCAGGTGATGACGGGCAACCCGACGACGGTCAAACCGGACGATCCGCTGCAAGGCTGCATGGCATTGATGGCGGCGCGCGGTTTTCGCCATCTGCCCGTGCTGGACGCGGGCAAGGTCGTGGGCGTGATCTCGATCGGAGACGTCGTCAAGGACACCATCCGCGAGTTGGAGCACAATGTGGACGACCTGATGGGCTACATCATGAAGGACGGCCCCGGGGGCTGAGGAACTGCGGTGCCGACGCCCCCGTCCGCGATCCTGCGGCGGCCCTTGCAGCGCACAACCACGGGCCGGTCGATCATCCGCGCGCTTTGCAGCCGTGCTCCCTGAATGGTGCCGTAGGCAAACCCGCTTCCGGCCGATATGCTCCGGCCAAAATAACGGGAGGCGCTCATGGCCAAGCTGAATATCAACGGCACGGAAAGAGACGTTTCGGTCGAGCCTGACACGCCGCTTCTCTGGGTAATCCGCGAACAGGTTGGCCTGACCGGCACCAAATACGGCTGCGGCGTTGCCCAGTGCGGCGCCTGCTCGGTTCACATCAATGACGAGGTGCAGCGGTCGTGCTCGATTTCGGTCGGCGACGTCAAGCCCACCGACCGGATCGTCACCATCGAGGGCCTGTCGGCCGGCGCATCGCACCCCGTTCAGAAGGCCTGGGCCTCCGTCGACGTTCCCCAGTGCGGGTATTGCCAGTCCGGGCAGATCATGGCGGCCGCGGCGCTCTTGAAGAAGAACCCCAAGCCGACCGACAAGGACATCGATGAAGCGATGACCAATATCTGCCGGTGCGGCACCTATCAGCGGATCCGCGAGGCGGTGCATCAGGCCGCCGGCTCCAGCAATCGCCGGGCTTCGGGAGGTTAGCCATGACAAGCAACAGCTCGAAACTCTCACGCCGCAAGTTCATCGTCGGCTCCGCGACTATCGCGGGCGGCGGCCTGGCCCTTGGATGGACCGTGCCGTTCGCTGCAAGCCCGGCGCTGGCGCAAGGCGCGGCAGCAACCGAAGTCAACATCTGGGTCGCGATCAGGCCCGACGACATCTGCGTGATCCGCATCGCGCGCTCGGAAATGGGCCAGGGGACACTGACTGGCCTAGCCCAACTCGTCGCCGAAGAACTGGAATGCGACTGGAATAAAGTAACGACCGAAGGCATTTCGCCGGGCCGCAATCTCGCGAGCAAGCGCGCCTGGGGCGAGATGGGCACCGGCGGCAGTCGCGGCATCCGCACCTCGCACGACTATGTCCGGCGCGGCGGGGCCGCAGCGCGCCTGATGCTGCTGCAGGCCGCGGCCGAAAAACTGAACGTGCCGGTCGGCGAACTCACGGTCTCCAACGGCGTCATCACGCATGCGGCGAGCAAGCGCTCCGTCCGTTATGGCGAGGTCGCAGCCAGCGCCGCAAAGCTCACGCCGCCGGATTTGAAGGCCATCAAGCTCAAGGATCCCAAGGACTGGAAAGTCGCAGGCCAGCCGCTCAAGCGGCTCGACACGGCGGACAAGCTCGACGGCAGCAAGATCTACGCCATCGACCTGAAATTGCCAGGCATGCTCAACGCCGCGGTCAAGGCCTGCCCGGTGTTTGGCGGCAAGCTGAAGAGTTTTGACGAGAGCAAGGTCGCCGGCATGCCCGGCGTGAAGAAGGTGGTGAAGGTGCAGGACACCGCCGTGGCCGTCGTCGCCGATACATGGTGGCGCGCCAAAAAGGCGCTCGATGCGCTGCCGATCGTCTGGGACGAGGGCGAAGGTGCGTCGAAATCGAGCGCGACCATCGCGGAATCGCTGAGGGATGGCTTCAATGCCAGCACCACCAATGGCGACCGGCAGAACGGCGATGCGCTGAAAGCCATCAGTGAGGCTGCGAAGAAGGTCGAGGCCGTTTACGCCACGCCCTTCCTCGCGCACGCCACGATGGAGGTGATGAACTGCACGGTGAAGCTGTCGTCCGACAAGGCCGAAGCCTGGGTGCCCACGCAGAACCTGGAGGCGTCGCTCGCCGCCTTGTCGGAGGCCTCGGGCATCCCGCTCGATAAATGCGAAATCCACCGGCATGATCTCGGCGGCGGTTTTGGCCGCCGCGGCGGCACGCAGGACTACGTGCACCAGGCCGTCGAAATCGCCAAGGCGTTCCCGGACACGCCGGTCAAGATGATCTGGAGCCGCGAGGAAGACCAGGCGCACGATTTCTACCGGCCGATTTCGCAATGCAAGCTGTCCGCCGGCCTCGATGCCGCGGGCAACCTCACCGGCCTGCATGTTCGCGTGTCCGGTCAGTCGATCAATGCCATGCTCAATCCAAAAGGCATTGTCGACGGCAAGGACATGCGCCAGTTGCAGGGCTATTCCGCGACACCTGGTGACGCGCAGCTCGGCTATGCCGTGCCCAACCTTTTGATCGAATACGTCATGCGCAACTCGCATGTTCCGGTCGGGCCCTGGCGCGGGGTCAATACCAATCAGAACGGCGTCTACATGGAATGCTTCATGGACGAGGTGGCGAAAGCGGCAGGCAAGGACCCGCTGGAATTTCGCCGCGCGTTGATGAAGGATTTTCCAAAACACCTCGCCGTGCTCAATGCGGCGGCCGAGAAGGGCGACTGGGGCAAGCCGCTCCCCGCGGGCGTCTATCGCGGCATCGCGCAATTCATGGGCTATGGCAGCTACTCGGCGGCAACTGCCGAAGTGTCGGTCAGCCCGCAAGGCAAGCTGAAGGTGCATCGCATGGTACTGGCGCTCGATTGCGGCCATGCCGTGAACCCGAGCCAGATCGCGGCACAGGTCGAGGGATCGGTGGCCTACGGTCTCTCCGCCACGCTCTACGGCGAGATGCCGGTCGAGAACGGCCGGATGACCAATCTCAACTTCGACACGTATGAGATCCTGCGTCTTGCCGAGATGCCGAAGATCGAAACGGTGATCGTGCCGACATACGACTTCTGGGGCGGCGTCGGCGAGCCGACGATCTGCGTGGTCGCGCCGGCCGTGCTGAATGCCATTTTTGCGGCAACCGGCAAGCCGGTGCGCAGCCTGCCGCTGAAGAACGTCAAGCTGGTCTAGCGCCGGCGATGACGTCGTGGCGATGAGCTTTCGCGTGAAAGCCATCGCCAGCGGCGGCGCGACGTTGTTGGTCGGCGTGTGCGGGGCGTCGATGCGCTTATAGTGCTGCCTGACAAGCAAATCCGGCGAGAAAGGGATTGTATGCGGCGGCGTGAATTTATTGCATCGGCAGCCAGTGCTGCGGCGACCTTGAGTATTTGGCCGCTTGAAAACCCCAGCACGTGATAATGACAGCGCCATTGCGGCGGCGATGAGCGCGCCAAGCGGTACCTGCGTGATCCCCGCGAGACGAATGTGCAATCGGCCTCACCCGCTGTGTACACTAGTGATCATAAGCGCCGAAGATCGCGCAATTTCTTTGCCGCCAACATTCAAGCTCGCTTAACATCTTTGCAGCATTCTCCGCCAATGCTCCTCATCAAACGCTTCCTGAAAGACGAAACTGGTGCGACCGCGATCGAATACGGATTGATCGCCGCCGGCATCGCGCTTGCGATCATTTCGGTTGTGAATGGACTCGGGACCAACCTGAGAGCCAGGTTCACTTCGATCAACACGTCACTCAAGTAAGTCTGCGCTGATCGCCCCGCGCTCGACATGCGCATCGGCCGCACCGCGTTCGCGACCCAGCGGGTGCGTATTGTGGGACTGGCAGCGAAGGCGCGGCTGCCGACGATATATTTCCAGCGCGAAGCGGTCGTGGCCGGCGGCTTGGCGAGCTATGGCCCTGACATTATGGAGATGTATCGCCACGCCGCGGACTTCGTGGACAAGATTCTGAAAGGCGCCAGCCCGGGCGGCTGCCGATTGAACGCCCAACCAAAATCGAACTAGTCATCAACCTCAAGACCGCCAAAGCCCTCGGGGTCACCGTTCCATCGACGCTGCTTATGCGCGCTGATGAGGTGATCGAATGATGGGGTTCACTTCCGCTGCTGGCTCAATGCGGATATTGCCCGCGGCCATTTGGCATCAAGTCTTCGCCAGCAACGTGATAGGCTGGCGCGTCCAGAACTGGACGGAGGCCCGATATGCTCCGAAGACAATTCATCGCAGGAGCGGCCACGTTCGCGTTGTCAACCTGGCCGTTGCGAACCTATGCGCAGCAGTCCGGGACGGGCCGCACGCGCATCGGCATCCTTGTCTACGGCGCCTTGGAGAACAATCCGGGCACCCAAGCGCTTCTGGAAGGCTTTCGCCAACTCGGCTATGTCGATGGCCAGAACCTCACCATTGAATACCGGTATGCTCAGGGTCGGCCGGAGCGGCTTCCTGAACTCGCCGCGGACTTGGTTAAGAGCAAGCCCCTTGTGATCTTTGCTATCGGCGGCGATGTTACGCCGCATGTTGTGAAGGCGACGCAATCAATCCCAATCATCTACGCCATGAGTGCCGATCCCGTTCAACTCGGCATTGCGAAGAGCTTGGCAAAGCCCGGGGGCAATGCGACCGGTGTCACGTTTTTATCGGATCAACTTGCTGCCAAGCGGCTGGAAACGTTCAAGGAGGCCGCTCCCCGAATTAAACGGGTTGGGCTTGTCCGCGATCCCAACCATGCCGATAACGAACTGCCGCTAGCCGAGCGGTCGGCAAAAGCCTTGGATCTCGAGTTGCTACCGGTCGAAATCCGAGATCTTTCCGAACTCGACCGAACGCTCGAGACCGCAAAGAAAGCTGAAATTGACAGTCTCTACGTCGTATCGTCCCGGCACACGGACGCCAACGCGCCCCGAATCGTCGAGTTCGCCAACCGGCATCATCTCCCGTTGGTAGCTGGATGGGGTGCATGGGTGCAGGCAGGCGGCTTGATCTCCTATGGACCCAATGTCGGGGAGATGATCCACCAGGCGGCGCGTTATCTCGAACCGGTGCTCAAGGGAGCAAACCCCGGAGACCTGCCGGTGCAACAACCGACACGGTTTGAGCTGTTCGTTAATTTGAGGACGGCCAAGGCGCTGGGCCTGAGCATTCCCGAGTCGTTTCTCCTCCGCGCCGACAAGGTGATCGAATAAGGTCGCCTTCCGCTGCTGGCCCAAGGCGGAAATGCCGTGATCAACTGGCGCTGTCCGCTCCTGGGTGTGAAGACGACACGGCGATTTTGTGAGCCCAGCCCCGGCGCTTCAGCACGGATATCCGTCCACGACGCTCGACAGGAAGCTGGCACGCGCCAGATCACAAACAAACGGCTTAGTGACAAACCATTTGCCCGGCAACGAACCATTGTTGTCGACCCAGGGGATCGGCGGCAGTTCCGGTATGTAAGATGCGTACGGCATCACTCGCGCAAGCGTTATTCTGCCCGGATACTGCGCGAGGAAAGTCTTGTTCATTCCGCCGTCCCATCCGCTGTAGATCGGAGCGGCCGGCACGTTGTCCTGAAGCAATTTCGCGTATTCGAGATCGTCGGCGCGTTTCTTCTCTAGCGCCTGCCGCGCGATTTTCGGATTCACGACGAAGGGCGGGCATTTCTCGGTGGGATTGAACACCAGCGGGTTCGGCGAACCTGGCGGAGGTTGCGCATCGAAGACGTAACGGCGATTGCACACATCCACCCTGGGTTCGAGTTGCGTCGTCTCGAAGTGATCGTTGCCGATCTTGAGCATTTCCCAGAACGCCAGGTTCGGACTGTTTCGATGCCGCGCCAGATTCGCCGGCGTCAAGCGGAACGGATAGGCCTGGACCTGGAATGACGGCCGTCCGAGCAGGGCGTCGCGCGCCAGCGAATAGATTTCGCTGATCTGCTCGTCGGTCATGGCATAGCAACCGCGCGACCAACAGTCGCCGTGGATCATGAGGAAACTGCCGTCGCGCTTGTTCGCCTTGTCGAAGCTGTTGGGAAAGCCGACATTGATCGAGAGGTAGTAATTGGAGTTGGGATTCATCAACTCGGGGGTAATTGTATAGAACCCCTCCGGCGTCTGGCGGTCGCCCTCCCACAATTTCGGTCCGAGATCGCCCGACCAGCGGCAGATCGGATAGGTCTTGAGAAGCTGGAAACGGCCGGCGGTATCCTGCTTCCAGACTTCGAGTTCCGCCTCCTCCTTGAAAATGCGCACAATGATGGGTGAGGATTTTGGCATCATTTTTTGCCGGAGCAGCGCGAGCAATTCAGGCGGCAGCTCCTTCGTTGCCTTGGCAGGCAACCGCTTGCTGCTTTCGGCCGGCACCCGATTGCCGGTTTCGCCAAGGCACGTGACCGGCGCCAACGCCGCGGCAAAGGCCGCCGTCAGCCCAAGCGCACGGAGTACCAAGGCACGGATCATTGCTGGACCTCTGACGTGGAATGAGTGCGCGTCTTAGTCGACATAGGCCTGGCACTCAATCTCGACCTTCATGCGCGGATCGACCAATCCCTTCACCTCGACGAGCGTGGAGGCCGGCAGATTATCGCCGAAATAGGCGATGCGGCGCGGGTTGATTTTCGGCCGTTCCGTAATGTCGGTCATGAACACCTGCACCTTGATGACATGCTCGGGTCCCGCGCCGGCCGCCTTCAGGCACTTGTCGATGACGGACATGGCGATGTCGAATTGGGCAACGACGTCTGTGGGGATGCTGCCGTCCGCCGCCTGGCCCACGGCGCCTGCGACCGAGACGAGCGGGCCGGCGCGGGTGACGTGACAATAGTGGCTGACCGGCTTTGGGATGTCCGGAACGATGATGCGTTGGATTTTCGCCATGGGGTGCTCCGCAAATTGCGACCCGCCGAGGCTAGCTGCAGTTGGCCGCGTCGGCCAGTCCCGCTTCCGCGCCGCGCGTGTTCCGCGATGGCGTAGCGACCGACCCTCATGGTGAGGAGCGCGGAACGCGCGTCTCGAACCATGAGGCCGGCACCTTCGCCCGTTGCCATCCTTCGAGACGCGCGCTGAAGCGCGCTCCTCAGGATGAGGTCGGGGAGTTTGGCCCGCTCTTGCCTTGGAATTGCCCGGGTGAAAAACTCCGCAACAGAAAAGCAGGGAGGCCGTCCGACATGACCGAAGCCAATTCCGTTCTCGTCGACCGCGAAGGACCGGTGACGATCATCTCCATCAACCGCCCGCATGTCCGCAACGCCGTCGACGGCGCCACCGCGCGCAAGCTTTATGACGCGTTCCTCGCCTTCGATGCCGACAAGGAAGCTTCGGTGGCCGTGTTCACCGGCGTCGGCGGCTATTTCTGCGCCGGCGCGGATCTGAAGAAAGTGGCCGCCGGTGATCCCGAGAAGAAGCGCGAACTCGGCGGTTTCGACACCATCGCGCCGATGGGGCCGAGCCGCTTGCGGCTGTCGAAGCCCGTGATCGCGGCGGTCGAAGGCTTTGCGGTCGCCGGCGGCATGGAGCTCGCCCTGTGGGCCGACATGCGCGTGGTGGCTGACGATGCCACCTTCGGCATCTTCTGCCGCCGTTTCGGCGTGCCGCTGATCGATCTCGGCACCATCCGCCTGCCGCGGCTGATCGGGCATTCCAACGCGATCGACCTCATTCTCACGGGACGACCGGTCGGCGCGCAGGAAGCGCTGCGCATGGGGCTCGCCAATCGCGTGGTCGGCCGCGGTGAAGCCTGCGCGCATGCGATTGCGCTGGCGCAGGAGATCGCGCGCTTCCCGCAGGCGTGCATGCGCGCGGACCGGTTGTCGGCGTTGCGGCAATGGGACCTGTCGGAGGAAGAGGCCATCCACAACGAGATGCGCGGCGGGCTGGAGGTGATCGCATCCGGCGAGACGTTTGCCGGCGCCGCGCGCTTTGCTTCGGGCATCGGCCGTCACGGCACGTTCGGCAAGGACGTCAACGATTAGAGTTGTATTCCGTGAGCCGCGGGGCCGCCCGGTCCGGCAACAGATATAGCAATGGAAGCGCGAGTGGGCCGATCAGGATTCCGGCGATCCACGCCCAGACCCTGTAGCTGCGCCCCCGGCGCTCGGCAAGCTGCCCGGAAAGATGCATCGACCCCAACGTGGCGGCGATGAGCAGAGTCCAGATAACAAGGTCGCCAAAGGTTACGCCGCTCATCTGCGCAAGCTCCGATTCCGCCTGCCATCAACATAGCAAAGAGGCGGTCGCCGGGCGACCGCCTCTCGGTAGCGAGTGCGTGAATGACGGCCCCGACGTCGCTTCAATTTAGTGTCGTCCCGGCGAACGCCGGGACCCATAACCACAGGGTTCAGTGGCGGAGCCGTGCTGTGGCCCCAGCGCGGTCAAGCAATTGACAGCTGGGGTTATGGGTCCCGGCTCGCGCTTCGCTTGGCCGGGACGACAGTTGAGATTGCAGCAATAGCTGGAGTCCTTACACCCCCGCCATCATCACGTATTTGATCTCGACATATTCTTCCATGCCGTGATGCGAACCCTCGCGGCCGAGGCCCGATTCCTTGACGCCGCCGAAGGGTGCGACTTCGGTCGTGATCAGGCCGGTGTTGACGCCGACCATGCCGGACTCCAGCGCTTCCGCAACGCGCCAGACGCGGCCGAGATCGCGGGAGTAGAAGTACGAGGCGAGACCGAACGGCGAGTTGTTGCACATCGCAATCACGTCGGCCTCGTCCTTGAAGCGGAACACCGGCGCGAGCGGGCCGAACGTTTCCTCATGCGCGACCAGCGCATCGGGCTTGACGTTGGCGAGCACCGTCGGCTCGAAGAAGCTGCCGCCGAGCGCGTGACGCTTGCCACCGGTGACGATCTTCGCACCGCCCTTCACGGCGTCCGCAATGTGCTTCTCGACCTTGTCGATGGCTTCCATGTTGATCAGCGGGCCCTGCACGACGCCCTGCTCCGTGCCGTCGCCGATCTTCATCGCGGAAACCTTCTTCGACAGCTTGTCGACGAACTCGTCGTAGATCTTGTCCTGCGCATAGATGCGGTTGGCGCAGACGCAGGTCTGGCCCATGTTGCGATACTTCGAGACCATGGCGCCCTCGACGGCGGCATCGATGTCGGCATCGTCGAACACGACGAACGGCGCGTTGCCGCCGAGCTCGAGCCCGAGTTTCTTCACGCCGACGGCGGCCTGCTGATAGAGGATCTTGCCGACCTCGGTCGAGCCGGTGAAGCCGACGAAGCGCACGGCGGGATGTTCGCACAGCACCTTGCCGATCGCGGACGAATTGCCCGTGAGGATGTTGAACACGCCCTTGGGCACGCCGGCCTTCTCGGCGAGCGCGACGAGGGCGAGCGCGGTGAGCGGCGTTTCATTGGCGGGCTTGAGCACCACGGTGCAGCCGGCGGCGAGCGCGGGCGAGACCTTTCGCGTGATCATCGAGCAGGGAAAATTCCACGGCGTGATCGCGCCGCAGACGCCGATCGGCTGCTTGATGGCGAGCAGGCGTGCATCGGCCCGCTGCGTCGGAATGGTCTCGCCATAGACGCGGCGGGCCTCTTCGGCAAAGAACTCGACGTAAGCGCCGCCGATGTCGACCTCGCCGAGCGCTTCGGCCAGCGGCTTGCCCTGCTCGGAGGTCAGGATCAGCGCAAGGTCCTCGCGGTTGGCGATGATGAGGTCGAACCATTTGCGCAGGATGTTGGAGCGTTGCTTGGCGGTGAGCTTGGCCCAGGACGGGAACGCGCGCTCGGCGGCTTCGACGGCCTGCGTGGTCTCCGCGGTGCTCATCACCGGGATTTTTGCGAGCTCGACATTGTTGACCGGATTGGTGACCGGGCGCGACGGCGAACCGGTCCAGGCGCCGTCGATGTAGCACTGCTCGCGCAGCAGCGAGGCGTCCTTCAGGCGATCGCGCAGCGAAGGGGCGGCGGTTTGGGCGCGGGCGGCAGCAGTCGGGGTCATCGGCGTTTCTCCTCGGATTTTCTTGGGATTGATCCGAGTATAGGCCGAAATCGCCGACAAAGCATCGGCCGCCAGGCGGCGGCCGCTTCAAGCATTGTTGAGTTTCGTCGAGGTAACCGGCTCTCAGGCCGCGCCGCTCATATAGGTCTCGCGCCGGCCGATCATGCGCTCGGCCGCAGCCTTGGCATCAGCCCGCGACGATGTCGCACAGGTGCGATATTCGAGATCAGGCAGGGACGCCGGATCGCGACGGCCGAACCACGAGCGCGAGCCGACCTGCAGCATGGCCAGTGCCTGCGCGACATTGTCGACCGCATCGAACGAGTGCAGCGCACCTGAGCCTGCGATACGGACCTCATAAATACCCGGGGTGATCGGCGCTTCGATATTCTCGCCGCGGCCGGCCCGCGGATAGCGCTTCCATTCGCTCCACTTCGAGATCATTGCCTGCCCTCTGAGACCAAAAAATCCATTATTGATTTGTTTCAAATCATTCAGCCCGACCGCGAGATTTTCGCTGCAATCTGAATGACTTACGCCACGCGACCGGGAACCAGCATCGTGGCAAACGATAGCCCTTATCAAAAGTGCGGTCACCGACCTTGCAAGTCGTCCACCGCAGAATGTGGCCAAGTGTTGCAGTTTCGCCGCGCTCTCGCCGACCCCGCGCCCCGCGCGCATCACGACATTGCGACTTTCCCGGCCGGATGTGCCGGCATGGCCGGGCTTGTCCCGGGCACGACTGGCCGAGAGAGCAGGCGCTACACCGGCAGCCCGTTCTGCTGCGCCAGATCCTTCAGCGACACCTGCGGCCGCGCGCCGATGTGCTGGATCACTTCGGCGGCCGCGAGCGCACCGAAGCGGCCGGCATTTTCATGGCCGGCGTTGCGCACGAGACCGAACAGGAAGCCGGCGGCAAATAGATCGCCGGCGCCTGTCGTGTCGACCAGTTCCTTGATCGGCGCGGCCGGCACGGCGACGACGCCGTCTTTTGAGGCAACAACGCAGCCCTTTTCGCTGCGGGTGACGACGCCGAGCTTTGTATCGGCGCGAAGCTGTTTCAGCGCCGCGTCGAAATCCGAGGTCTGGTACAGCGAATGCAGCTCCGCCTCGTTGGCGAAGATGAGATCGATGGTGCCCTTGCGCATCAGATCGACGAATTCGTCGCGGTAACGATCGACGCAGAATGAATCCGACAAGGTCAGCGCGACCTGGCGGCCTGCGCCATGCGCGATCGTCGCCGCCTTGACGAAGGCCTCCTTCGCCTTCGGCGGATCCCACAGATAGCCTTCGAGATAGGTGATGCGCGATGCCGCGATCTGGCCGGCGTCGATATCGTCTGCAGTGAGATCCTGCGCGGCACCGAGATAGGTGTTCATGGTGCGCTGGCCGTCCGATGTCACGAGGATGTAGGAGCAGCCGGTGGCGGGACCATCGGATGCAGCCTTGGTCTCATAGGCGACGCCGGCGGCGCGAATGTCGTGGGTATAGAGCTTGCCGATCTGGTCATCCCTGACCTTGCCGATAAAGGCCGCGCGCGCGCCGAGACTGGCGAGGCCGACGATGGTGTTGGCGCCAGAGCCGCCCGACATCTCGGTCGCCGGGCCCATGTCGCGATAGATGGAGGCCGCGCGCGCCTCGTCGATCAGCGCCATGCTGCCCTTGGTCATGCCGTGGTCGGCGAGGAATTTCTCGTCGGTGCGCACCAGCACGTCGAAAATCGCGTTTCCGATCCCAAGCACGTCGTATTTTGCGTCAGCCATCAGAGCGTCCCCTTGCAATCGCCGGTCGCGGTTATCACGTTCGCAAGCCGGCCAGCAAGGGAAGCGCGCGCCTGTCCGGGCACGGCCGGCCGGAAAACCGCTGCCCACGTCTGCCGATCATGTTCTATAGAGATGCGCATGATCCGCCCCTTGCTCACGGTTTCCTCGGGCACGCTGGCCTCGCGCCTGCTTGGTTTCCTCAGGGATTCCATGGTGGCCGCGCTGCTCGGCGCGGGCCCGGTGGCGGATGCGTTCCTGGTCGCCTTTCAGCTTGTCAACGTGGTGCGGCGCTTGCTCACCGAGGGCGCGCTGAACGCAGCGCTCGTGCCAACCTGGTTGAGGCTGCGCGAGACCGAAGGTCAGGCCGCCGCAAGCGCCTTTGCCGGCAAGCTGCTCGGCACAGTCAGCGCGGCGCTGGTGGCGGCGACCGCGCTGCTCGCACTCGCCATGCCGCTCGTCATTGCCGTGCTGGCGCCGGGCTTTGCCGGACGCGCGACGATCGAGATCGCCGTGCAGGACGCAAGGCTGATGCTGCCCTATCTCGCCTTTGCCGGTCCGGTGACCGTGCTGATGGCCCTGATGAATGCGCAAGGCCGCGTCGCGCTGACCGCGTTCTCGCCACTGCTGTTCAATATCGCGTTGATCGTCGTCATGGCCGGGCTGCTGCTGTGGCCGCGCGATGCAGCCTCCGCCGCCGTCATCATGGCCTGCGTCGTCGGCATCGCCGGGCTGCTGCAGCTTGCCATCCTCGCGCTGCGCCGGAGCGAAGCCGCCGCCACGCCGTTGCGCGTGGCGTTCGATGGTGAGATGCGCGGCTTCCTTGCCAAAGCCCTGCCGGGCATGATCGCAAGCAGCGGGCCGCAGCTTCTGATGGTCGCAGCCGCCATCATCGCCTCGGCATCGCCGTCGGCCGTGTCGTGGCTCTATTTCGCCAACCGCCTGATCGAACTGCCGCTCGGCATTGTCAGCGTCGCCATGGGTACGGTGCTGATTCCCGAACTGTCGCGCGCCGTGCGCGGCGGAGAAACCGCAACCGTTGCGCATGCTGAATCGCGCGCGCTTGAACTCGCCACCGGCCTTGCCTTGCCGGCGATGCTCGGCCTGATCGTGCTGAGCGAGCCGATCGTAAGGCTGCTGTTCGAGCATGGCGCGTTCACTGCTGATGATACGGCATCCACCGCGCGCGCACTGATCTGGCTCGCGCTTGGGCTCCCCGCGCACGTGCTGTTCAAGACGCTCTCCCCGGCCTTCTTCGCCCGCGAGAACACGACGACGCCGTTGATTGCGGTCGCCAAGGGCCTGGCGCTGGCGCTCGCAACCGCCTTCCTGTTCGGACATCTCTTTGGCGCGGAGGGCATCGCCGCAGGCGTTGCGCTCGGCGCCTGGGGTTCAGCGCTCGGCCTGCTGCGCGAGGGCGCCACGCGATTCGGCTTTGCTCTCGATGCGCCCGCCCGCCGCAGGTTGCCGCGCATCCTCATCTCCGCGCTCGCAATGGCGGCCATGATCTGGCTCGTGCTGCGGCTGGCGCCGATGGCGGGTCTTACGGGCGCGGCGCAGGTCCTCATGCTCGCTGCCTTGATCGCGGGCGGGATTGCGGTTTACGCCGCCGCCTTGCAGCTTTTCGGCGTCACCGGCTGGCGCGAAACCGTTAACGCGATCAGGCAAAATCGGCCCACTTGACTTGCGCCGGTAGCCTCAAAATGGCAAACGACGCCGCCAACCAGCTATTTCTCGGGAATTGACGACCATGGCCTTCGTGGAACGGGTTTTTTCAGGCGTCCAGCCGACGGGCAATCTGCATCTCGGCAATTACCTCGGCGCGATCGTCAACTTCGTGAAGCTGCAGGACACGCACAACTGCATCTATTGCGTCGTCGACATGCACGCGATCACGTCGGGCCTCGACGTCTGGGGCGGCCCGGCCGAGCTTGCGCGCAACACGCGCGAGGTGACTGCGGCCTTCATCGCCTCGGGCATCGATCCGAAGAAGCACATCGTGTTCAACCAGAGCCAGGTCGCAGCCCATGCCGAGCTGACCTGGATCTTCAACTGCGTCGCGCGTATCGGCTGGCTCAACCGCATGACGCAGTTCAAGGAGAAGGCGGGCAAGGATCGCGAGAACGCGTCGATCGGTCTTTACGATTATCCGGTGCTGATGGCGGCTGACATTCTCGTCTACCGCGCCACTCACGTCCCGGTCGGCGAAGACCAGAAGCAGCATCTCGAACTGTCGCGCGACATCGCGCAGAAATTCAACAACGACTTTGGCGACTCCATCCGCAGCAACGGCATCAATGACGGGCTGTTCTTCCCGCAGCCCGAGCCGCTGATCACGGGGCCGGCGACGCGCGTGATGAGCTTGCGCGACGGCACCAAGAAGATGTCGAAGTCGGACGCCTCGGACAATTCGCGCATCAACCTGACTGACGATGCCGACACCATCGCGCAGAAGATCCGCAAGGCGAAGACCGATCCGGAGCCGCTGCCGACTGAGGAAAAGGGCCTCGATGCCCGTCCCGAGGCCGACAATCTCGTCGGCATCTACGCGGCGCTGTCAGGCAAGTCCAAGCAGGCGGTGCTGACGGATTTCGGCGGCGGGCAGTTCTCCAGCTTCAAGAACGCGCTGGTCGATGTGTGCGTCGCAAAGCTCGCGCCGATCGCCGGCGAGATGAAGCGTCTGGTCGCCGATCCCGGCCATGTCGATGCTGTTCTCGCCGAAGGCGCCAACCGCGCACGCACCATCGCCGACGAAACCATCCGCAAGACCAAGGACATCGTCGGATTCATTCGCCAGCCCTGACGGGCTGCAATGGCACGCTGACGATCGGCCATTCGGTCATGAGAGCGCGGCGGCTGTCCGAGCATGTCTCCGCATGCCGCCCGTCCATGCCCCCTCAAAATCCCCCAAAAATGAACGGAATCCCTGCCAAATCAGGGCATCCCCATTGAAAAGTTGCGCCGATTGCGACAGTTTGTCGCGCCTGAGCTAGCTGCGACCGCCGGTTCGGTTGGCGGGTTTGCAGCCCATTCGATGCCTGTCGGGGAGCTCGGGCGAGGTGCCGCATGCCCCTTTCGACCACGCTTCCCGGAAAATCGACAGGTCTGGATTTCTTCAACCGCAGAAGGAGTGACCATCATGACGAGACTTTTTGTTGCGTTGCTGGGAGCGGCCATTGTTTCCACCGCGATCGTGTCGATGCCGGCACCGGCGTCCGCTCTCGGCGGCTGCGGTCCGGACGGCCACCGCGACAGGTGGGGCAGATGCGTGTTCGGCGGCCAGAATCAGGACTACTGCCTCCGCACCAAGGGCCGCCCGGCGACGCGCATGCCCAACGGCACGTGGCGCTGCATCTAGGCGCCCTCAACCCCGCGACAGCCGACACGAACGGCGCGCGATGCGATCGCGCGTCGTGTTGTGCGACGTACATAAGGATGGATGCCCAAGCACATGCGATTTCTGCTGATCCTGCTCGTATTCCCCGTGATCATGGCAAACACGGCTGACGCCCAGAACAGCCCCGCCGGTTTCCAGTCGCCTTCCAAAAATATCTCGTGCCTCGTTTTCCCTGACGGTGCGCGCAATGCCATTCGTTGCGACATCGCGGCCATGGAGACCAAGCCGAAACGCCCGGCCGATTGTGAACTCGAATACGGCCAGGCGTTCATGATGCATGCGAGAGGTGGTGCCGAACGCATCTGCTACGGTGACGCCTTGACCGACAAGCCGTTGCCGGTCGTTCCCTATGGCGAGATCTGGCAGCGTGGTGGTTTCACCTGCACCTTGGAGCAAACGGGCGTCACCTGCTCCAATGCTGATCGCCACGGATTTTCGCTGTCGCGGGCGAAGCAGGACCTGTTTTGAAGCGCGGCAGCGATCCGCTTCGCCTGGCATCGTCACGGGGCAGGAACCCCGCGATCCCTCTCCCAAACGCAGAGGGAGTATGGCACCATGCGCCGGTTTGGCAGCACCGGGACATGCATGACCGCTCAGCGACGCAGCTACGAAACAGGTCACAAGCCAAAATGTCTTGTCATTGTTGACGACACCGCGGAATGGGACCGCGCGGTGTACTACGCGAGCCGCTGGGCGATGCGGGTCAGCGGCGGCGTGGTCATGCTGCGCGTGATCGAGACCGAGGATCAGAACCAGCAATGGCTTGGGGTCGCTGACATCATGCGCGCCGAAGCACATGAGGCCGCCAACGAGGCGCTCGACCGCGCCTCCGGCCGCGCCAACGGCATTGCCGCCATCACGCCGGAGCGGGTGATCCGCGAGGGCGACCCGGGCGAGCAGATCCTCGACGTCATCGACAAGGATCCTGATATCTCCATGCTGGTGCTGGCTGCCAATCCCGGCGCCGAGGGTCCTGGGCCGATCATCACGACCATGGCCAAGACGGTGGGGGAATTTCCGATTCCGCTGGTCATCGTGTCGGGCGCCCTGACCGATGCCGAAATCGACGGGCTATCGTGACTTTCAGGTATTAAGTACCTGATGAGGCAAGGAAATGGGTGGTCTGCGCCCCTTGACCGTGCGCGGCGAAGCGCCATCTGCTAAAGCAGGAGCAACGCGCCGGCCTTGAACCGGCGACGCCGGAGAAAATCATGTTCATTCAGACCGAAGCCACCCCCAATCCCGCCACGCTGAAATTTATCCCGGGCCGCCTCGTGCTCGACAGCGGCACCATGGAATTTTCCAGTCGCGAATCGGCGACACGCTCGCCGCTCGCCTCCCGCCTGTTCGAAGTGCCTGGCGTGACCGGCGTGTTCTACGGTTCGGACTTCGTCACGGTGACAAAGGCCGATGGCGATTGGCAGCATCTGAAACCCGCGATCCTCGGCGCCATCATGGAGCACTATATGTCCGGCGCGCCGCTGCTCGCCGACGGTGCAGCCTCCAACGATGACGAATCCGACGAAGCGGACGAGTTTTTCAATCCTGATGACGCCGAGACCGTCGCGCAGATCAAGGATCTGATCGAGACGCGCGTGCGGCCGGCAGTCGCAAATGACGGCGGCGACATCACCTTCCGCGGCTTCAAGGACGGCATCGTCTATCTCAACATGAAGGGCTCCTGCGCCGGCTGTCCGTCGTCGACGGCGACCCTGCAGCACGGCATCCAGAACCTGTTGCGCCACTTCGTGCCCGACGTCGTCGAAGTCCGGCCGATGTGACCGCCATGTAGGGTGGGCAAAGGCGCGACAGCGCCGTGCCCACCTGCGAGACTGAAATATCAGAGGTGGGCACGCTTCGCTTTGCCCACCCTACGAGAGGAGCGAACATTGAAGGGGCGAACGACGATCGAGTTCGGTCTTCCGTCTGACACTCCCTCTTCGCACTTCTCCATTCCATGCTGATCCTCGCCATCGATACCGCGCTCGACGCCTGCGCGGCCGCCGTCGTCGATACCCACGGCGGCAAGGTGATCGCGCAGGAATCGCAGGCGATGAAGCGCGGCCATGCCGAAGCCCTGATGCCGCTGATCGTCCGCGTCATGAAGGCATCAGGCGTTGCGTTCACAGCACTCGACCGCATTGCCGCGACCACCGGCCCCGGCAGTTTCACAGGGTTGCGGGTCGGCCTTTCGGCCGCACGCGGCATCGCGCTTGCGGCCGCCAAGCCCGTGGTCGGCATCACCACGCTGACCGCCTATGCCGCACCTCTTGTCAGTGAGAGTGGCGAACACCCGATCATCGCGGCGATCGATGCGCGGCACGATCATGTCTACCTGCAGGTCGTCAGCGGCAATGGCGGCGCGCTGGTGACGCCGCGCGTTGCGCCAATTGCAGAGGCGCTCGAAGCTTCACGTTTCGGTGCGCCGCATCTGGTCGGCAATGCCGCGCAGATCATCGCCGATCGCTGGCCCGCCGATGCGCAGCCGCCGGTCAAGGTCGATCCGCAACCCGCTCCCGATATCGTCTGGGTGGCCTGGCTTGCCGCCGCGGTCGACCCCAAGGTGGCCACACCACGTCCGTTCTATTTGCGTGCGCCGGATGCCAAGCCATCGGCTGATCCGTTGCCGCGTGCCGAAGCGCCGCAGATGCCATGATGGGCTGGCTGTCCGATTGGTGGCGCGGCGACATCACCCCGCTCGTCGAGCCCGCATCACTGCGCGACGCGGCGCGGCTCGCGCAATTGCACGGCGCGTCGTTTCACCGCGGCTGGGGCGAAGGCGAATTCGAGGTGATGCTGCGCGAGCGCAATACGCTGGTGCATCGGCTCAAGCGCGGGCGCAACGTGATCGGCTTTGCCGTGTCGCGCATGGGCGCCGACGAGGCGGAGATCCTGTCGATCGCGGTCGACGCGGATTACCGCGGCCGCGGCCTGTCACACAATCTGCTGCTCACCCATCTCGGCCATCTCGCCGGCCGCGGCATCCGCACGATATTTCTCGAAGTCGAGGAAAATAACGCGCCGGCACGACGGCTCTATGAACGGACCGGATTTGCCGTCGTCGGCCGCCGCGAGCGGTACTACAAGCAGGCGGACGGGGAACAGCTGAATGCGCTTCTGATGCGGCGCGACTTGTCGTAAGCTATGGATGGTGGCAAACCATCGCCGTTCTTCCAGGGCCCGCCCATGACCGCACTGAAACCCTCGCCTGCGCATTCATCGCCCGCATCGAAGGCATCCGGCATCGAGTCGCGCTGCGCTGCGACCGGCATGCGCATGACCGAACAGCGTCGCGTTATCGCGCGTGTGCTGGCGGAAGCCGAGGATCACCCCGACGTCGAGGAATTGTATCGCCGCTGCGCGGCGGTGGACGACAAGATATCGATCTCGACGGTGTATCGCACAGTCAAGCTGTTCGAGGATGCCGGCATCATCGAGCGCCACGATTTTCGCGAGGGACGCGCGCGCTACGAGCAGATGCGCGACAGTCACCACGACCACCTGATCAATCTGCGTGACGGCAAGGTGATCGAATTCACCTCGGAGGAGATCGAGAAATTGCAGGCCGAGATCGCCCGCAAGCTCGGCTACAAGCTGGTCGATCATCGGCTGGAGCTCTATTGCGTTCCGCTCGACGACGACAAATCCTGATCGCCGGCGCCCGAACACTCGTGAATCTCGATCTCGTCATCTTTGATTGCGACGGCGTGCTCGTTGACAGCGAGGTCATCTCTTGCCGCGCCCATGCCGAGACGCTGACACGTCACGGCTATCCGATCACCGAAGCCGAGGTGCTGCATCGTTTCCTCGGCGTCTCCGAGCGCGAGGCGCGGGAAGCCATCGAACGCGAGACCGGCCGCAAGCTGCCTGATGATTTCGAGGAGCAGATCAAGGTTGCGACGCTGAAATTCTGTGCCGGCGACCTGAAGGCGATCGCGGGCGTGGCCGACGCGATCGCTGCGATAACCTTGCCGAAATGCGTGGCGTCCAGCGGCGTGCCCGAAAAGATTCGCCATGGCCTGGAATGCGCCGGACTGTACGCGCAGCTTGCGCCTCACATTTTTTCGGCAACCCAGGTCAGTCGCGGCAAGCCCGCCCCCGACCTGTTCCTGTTCGCGGCCGAACAAATGGGCGCCGCACCCGCGCGCTGTCTCGTCATCGAGGACAGCGTGCCCGGCGTCACCGGTGCGCTGGCTGCGGGCATGGCCGTGCTTGGTTTCCACGGCGGCAGCCATTGCCAGGCGGGCCATGACGACAAGTTGCGACAGGCCGGCGCGGCGCTGGTCTTTGATGACATGCGTCAATTGCCCGATTTGGTCCGGAACATGGCCCAAAAAGGCAGCTTCATCGCTGGATTTTCAGCCGGTTAGGCTATATTTCACCCCTGCGCCCAAGAGGGCGCCGTGCACTCCCCGATCAAGGTTCCATGACGACGCCGCGCAAGCTGCATATCAAGTCCTATGGCTGCCAGATGAACGTCTACGATGCGCAACGCATGGTGGACACACTGGCGCCCGAGGGCTTTGTCGAGACCGACAGCGCGGATGAGGCCGACCTCGTCATCCTCAACACCTGCCACATCCGCGAGAAGGCATCGGAAAAAGTCTACTCCGAGCTCGGCCGGCTGCGCGTGATGAAGGACGACGCCGCGCGCAGCGGTCGGCAGATGAACATCGCGGTGGCCGGCTGCGTCGCCCAGGCCGAGGGCGAGGAGATCATCCGCCGCGCGCCCGTGGTCGACGTCGTGGTCGGCCCGCAGAGTTATCACCATTTGCCGCAACTGCTGGCGCGCGCCAAAAGCGCCGGCCGCGCGCTGGAGACCGAGTTTCCGCTTGACGACAAGTTCGGCTTCCTGCCGGCGCCGACGCGGCAAGCCATCCGCGCCCGCGGCATCTCCGCTTTCGTGACGGTGCAGGAGGGCTGCGACAAGTTCTGCACCTTCTGCGTGGTGCCCTACACCCGCGGCGCAGAAGTGTCGCGCCCGGTGGCCAGGATCATCGATGACGTGAAGCGCCTCGTCGACAACGGCGTGCGCGAGATCTCGGTGATCGGGCAGAACGTCAACGCCTATCACGGCGAAGGACCCGATGGCCGGCCCTGGCCGCTCGGCCGGCTGATGCACCGCATTGCCGAGATTCCGGGCGTTGAACGGCTGCGCTATTCGACCAGCCATCCGCGCGATGTCGATGATTCCCTGATCGAAGCCCATCGCGACCTGCCGGCCTTGATGCCGTTCGTGCATCTGCCGGTGCAATCGGGCTCCGACCGCATCCTTGCCGCCATGAACCGCAAACATACCGCCGACGACTACCGCGCCGTGATCGATCGGTTCCGTGATGCGCGCCAAGACATTGCATTTTCATCGGATTTTATCGTCGGCTTCCCCGGCGAAACCGAGGAAGATTTTTCCGCCACCCTCGCGCTTGTCACGCAAATCGGCTACGCTGCCGCTTATTCTTTCAAGTATTCGCCGCGGCCCGGAACGCCGGCGGCGGACATGCAGGAGACGGTGTCACCGGAAGTGATGGACGAACGCTTGGAGCGGCTCCAGATCTTGATCGACAGCCAGCAATCGGCCTTCAATCTGGCTGCCATTGGCACGACGGTCGACGTGCTGTTCGAGCGCCCGGCGCGCAACGAAGGCCAGATCGTCGGTCGCACCGCCTACCTGCAACCTGCCCATGTGATGGCGTCACCCGATATCATCGGAAAAGTGCTGCCCGTCCGAATCGAAAGCCTCGAGCGTTACAGCCTGCTCGGCCGTCTCGCATCGCCGGCCGCCATTGCGCAACGCGCACCCATGACCAGTGGAGCCTGAACCCTTGCCAAAGAGCGCATCGGATTCACCCTCGCTTGCTCCCAGCCGCAAACTTGACCGCGACATGCAAATTCCACCCGAGACACAAGTCGTCATCGACTTCGACGACAATCGCGCAGTGTCCGCGCTCGTCGGACCCTATGGCCAGAATCTTGCACTGATCGAGCGCCGGCTCGGCATCGTGGTCGATTCCCGCGGCAACCACATCTCCATCGCCGGCACGCGCGACGGCTGCGATGCCGCCCGCCGCGTGCTGGAAACATTGTACGCGCAGGCGATGCAAGGACACGAACTCGCTCAAGGCGACGTCGAGGGCGCGATCCGCGCCGTGATCGCGCAGGGCTCGCTGTTCGAATACGACGCCAAGGCCGCGAAGTCGCAATTCGAGACCATCAATCTGCGCAAGCGTCCGGTGCGCGCGCGCACAGCCGCGCAGGATTCCTATATCCGCGCGCTGAAGCGCCACGAACTGGTGTTCGGCGTCGGCCCGGCCGGCACCGGCAAGACCTGGCTGGCGGTCGCCTATGCCGCCCAACTTTTCGAGCGCAAGGAGGTCGATCGCATCATCCTGTCGCGCCCGGCGGTGGAAGCCGGCGAACGGCTCGGCTTCCTGCCCGGAGACCTCCGCGAAAAAGTCGATCCCTATCTGCGGCCGATCTACGATGCGCTCTACGACCTGATGGACGCACGCACCGTCGAGCGCGCGCTGCAGGGCGGCGAGATCGAGATCGCGCCGCTCGCCTTCATGCGCGGCCGCACGCTGACCAATGCCGTGATCATCCTCGACGAGGCCCAGAACACGACCACGATGCAGATGAAGATGTTCTTGACGCGACTTGGCGAGAACAGCCGGATGATCGTCACCGGCGATCCTTCGCAAGTCGACCTGCCAAACGGCCAGACGTCCGGCCTTGCCGAGGCTGTCAAACTGCTCGACGGCGTCGATGGCATTGCGCAGGTGAAATTCACGGCCGAGGACGTCATCCGCCACGAGCTGGTGGCGCGGATCGTCGCCGCCTACGAGGGGTTGCCGGCTCGCCCGTCAACCAGAAAACCTTGAACCATCACACGACCACCGCGAAGCTGCCGCAGGCAGCTTCCGGACGTCACAGAAATTCCGGACCGATGGCGCGCCCTGCCCTTCCCGCAACCGAAGTTCTCGTCACGGCCGATTGCTGGCATGACGAGCCCGGCGCCGAGGCCATCATTCATCGCGCGATCGAGACCGCAGCCGAGATCGCCGACGCCGACACGGCGGAAGCGGAACTTGCGATCATGCTGACCAACGATGCGGGCATCCGCACGCTGAACCATAACTGGCGCGGCATCGACAAGGCGACCAACGTGCTGTCGTTTCCCGCGCTGCAGCCGACCGGCCCGCGCGGACCCGATGATCCGCCGTCCATGCTCGGCGATATCGCGATCGCCTATGAGACGACCCGGCGCGAAGCCGATGAGGAAGCAAAACCCTTCGAAAATCATCTGAGCCACCTTGCGGTGCATGGTTTCCTGCACCTGGTCGGCTATGACCACGAAAATGACGACGACGCCGAGGCGATGGAGACGCTCGAACGCGAAATCCTTGCGCAGCTCGGCATTCCCGATCCCTATGCGGGAAGCGGGAGCAGGTGAACTGATGCCAGACCCCGAACCAAACCCGGACAAGGCGGAGAGCCTTGGCAACTCCGGCAACCTGCCGGCCCTGGTGCAGGACGGCGAGGTGCTGCGACCGAGCGCCGACAATTGGCTGCTTCGCGCCATCCGCACCCTGTTCGGCTGGAAGCCAGGCTCCGTCCGCGATGACCTGAAAGTCGTGCTCGAGGCGACGACGCCGGGAGACGTCGGCTTCACGGTCATCGAGCGCACCATGCTGCGCAATATCCTGTCGCTGCATGAGCGGCGCATCGCCGACGTCATGGTGCATCGCGCCGATATCGTCGCCGTGAAGCGCGACATCCAGCTCGGCGAATTGATGAGCCTGTTCGAGAGCGCTGCGCATTCGCGTCTCGTGGTCTACAACGAAACGCTCGACGACCCCGAGGGCATGGTGCACATCCGCGACCTGCTCGCCTTCATGACCGTCAAGGCTCGCGTCGGCGATGCCGGCAAGACGCGGCGCAAGAAGCCGTTCCCGGCGGGGCTCGACCTGCGCGCGGTCGACCTGGCGCTGCCGCTTGCGGACGCCAACATCATCCGCAAACTGCTCTATGTGCCGCCATCGATGCGGGCGATCGATCTGCTGGCGCAGATGCAGGCCTCGCGCATCCATCTTGCGCTGGTGGTCGACGAATATGGCGGCACCGACGGGCTTGTGACGATCGAGGACATCGTCGAGCAGATCGTCGGCGAGATCGACGACGAGCACGACAGCGACGAAGCGCCGGCGATCGTGCGCCAAGCCGACAATTCCTTCATTGCAGACGCGCGCGCGAGCCTCGACGACGCTCGCGCCGTGATTGGCGAAGAGTTCGTCACAGGCGAAGCCGGCGAGGAAGTGGCGACGCTGGGCGGCTATCTCGTCTCCTATGTCGGCCGGCTGCCCGTGCGCGGCGAACTGATCTCCGGCCCCGGCAACTTCGAGGTCGAGGTGCTCGACGCCGACCCGCGCCGGGTCAAGCGGCTGCGCATTGCGCTCCGCAAGGAGCGCCCGACGCCGCGCACCCAGCGCGAGCGCACCCGACGCGACGCGCCTGCCGAGCAGAGCCAGGCGGCGGCCAACAACGACAATACCACCTCGTCTTCCGGCGACGGAGCCGCCTCGCAGTGAGCATCAGCGACAAGCTCCGCGCCGCCGCTCTTTCGATCATCCTGACCTGGGGATGGAAGCGCGCGTTGATTGCGCTGCTTGCCGGTGCGGTGTCAGCGCTGGCGATGGCGCCGTTCAATGCCTGGCCAGTGCTGTTCCTGACGTTTCCGGTGCTGGTGTTCCTGATCGACGGCGCGGCGGCGGGAAAATGGCGCGGCATTCCGGCCGCGGCGATGTCCGGCTTCTGGTTCGGGCTCGGCTATTTCGTGCCGGGACTTTACTGGACCGGTTACGCCTTCTTTGTCGATGCCGAGACCTTCGCCTGGCTCACGCCGTTCGCGGTGCTGGGCCTGCCCGCCTATCTCGCGCTCTACCCGGCCTTCGGCTTCGCACTGGCGCGTCTTATGTGGACGACAGACGGCACGCGCGTGCTCGCCCTCGCCGTCAGCCTCACCATCAGCGAGTGGCTGCGCGGTCAGCTTCTGAGCGGCTTTCCCTGGAATGCCTATGGCTATGCACTGTCCGAGCCGCTCGCACTGGCGCAAACCGCGTCGCTGATCGGGCTGTGGGGCATGACCTTGCTGACGGTTGCGATCTTTGCAACGCCCGCCGTGCTGATCGACAGCAAGGCGCGCGGGCGAAGGCTCTGGCGCGCACCACTGGCAGCGCTGGCCGTGCTTGTCGCGATGGGCATTTTCGGCGGCATCCGGCTGGCGATGCAGCCGACAAGAATGGTGGCGGGTGTCAAGCTGCGTATCATGCAGCCCAACCTGCAGCAGGACGTCAAATTCAAATACGAAGCCAAGCACGACGTGATGCAGAAATATCTGACGCTGTCGGATCGTGCGTCGGGGCCACAATCGACCGGCGTGCGCGATGCCAGCATCCTGATCTGGCCGGAATCGGCGTTCCCGTTCTTCCTGAGCCGCGAGGCCGACGCGATGGCGCAGATCGCGGACCTGTTGCCGAAGGGCACGGTCCTGATCACCGGATCGGTGCGCGCGCCCGACGATCTGCGGCCGGGCATGCGCGTCACTCGCGCCTATAATTCGATCTATGTCATCGATCACGACGGCAGCGTGCTCTCGATCTACGACAAGGTGCATCTGGTTCCGTTCGGCGAATATCTGCCGTTCCAGAACCTGATGGAGAAAATCGGACTGACCCAGCTCACCAAGGTGCAAGGCGGCTACATTGCGGGCGCACGCCGACGCACGCTCGAGATCCCCGGCGCGCCGCGGGCGCTACCCCTGATTTGTTATGAGGCGATTTTTCCCGGCAATATCGCGGAACGCGACGATCGCCCGGGCTGGATCGTCAACCTGACCAATGATGGCTGGTTCGGTATTTCAACCGGTCCCTACCAGCACTTGCAACAGGCACGAATGCGCGCAATCGAGGAAGGCTTGCCGGTCGTACGCGCAGCTAACACGGGGATTTCCGCCGTCGTTGACCCAATGGGACGAATCGTCGCGCGACTTGGCCTCGGTATCGAAGGTGTACTGGATGCCAGCTTGCCCGCGGCCATCGCGCCGACGGTGTATGCCCGGATTGGAAACATTTCCGCCGCAGTTCTGGGCGCGATTGCGCTGTTTTTCGTGCTGCGACGCCGCTTGAAGCAACAGAAAATCTGACAAAAAAATTTAGTCTTGATTTGGAATAATTTTAGAACGGTTCAATTTCCTGCTGTTGACAGATCGATACCCGCCTTCGCATTGTGCCGCCCGAATTCACCCGGTCGGTTCATTGCTCGAACAGTCGGAATCTCCACATCCTCCGAGCAGGCTTTGACGGTACCCGGGCGCGAAGCGTTGCTTCGCACCGCCTGGTCATAGGCGCGAATGCCTAGGGAGTGTTTGAGATGTCGATCAAAGCGCCGAACCCTGTTGACAAATATGTCGGCAGCCGCGTGCGGATGCGCCGCATCATGCTGGGCATGAGCCAGGAGAAACTCGGCGAAGCGCTGGGCCTGACCTTTCAGCAGATTCAGAAATACGAAAAGGGCACCAACCGCGTCGGCGCGAGCCGCCTGCAGCAGATTTCGGAGATCCTGCAGGTGCCGGTATCGTTCCTGTTCGAGGGCGGGCCGAGCGGCATCGTGAATGGCGAACTCGCCGAAAGCGCCTCGCCCGCCTACATCTCCGATTTCCTTGCGACATCGGAAGGCCTCGCGCTAACCCGCGCGTTCACGCGGATTCCGGACGCAAAGATGCGACGCAGTATCGTCGATCTGGTCGAGCAGATCGCCGCGCGCGAAGCCTCCGACGCGGCTTGATCCAGCCGAAATTCATCAAGCCATGAGACCGGCGCGCCTTGACGGCGCTCGGCGCGCGGGCGCATGACATCAGGCAATCAATCAAGCCCGATGACAGCTGATGGCCGCAACCGCTCCCAATCCATTCGACGCGACACGCATGCTCGACGGCATCCGCCGCTGGGTCGAGATCGAGACACCGACGGAAGCCCCCGCCGAGGTCAACAGGCTCGCCGACCTGATCGCGTCTGAATATGTCGACCTGCCGGCAACGGTCGAACGCGTGGCCGGACGCGACGGCTGCGGCGACCACCTCGCGGTGCGCTCCATTTGGGGCCAGGACGCGCCGGGCATCCTGGTGCTCAGCCACCACGATACGGTGCACCCGATGGGATTCATCGCGCGGCTGCCGTTCAAGATCGATGGCGATCGCGCCTTCGGTCCCGGCATCTACGACATGAAGGGCGGCGCCTATCTTGCCTGTCATGCGTTCCGCCAGATTTGCAGCAACGGCGGCCGATCACCGCTCGGCATCACGCATCTCTTTGTCTCGGATGAAGAGATCGGCAGCCCGACCTCGCGCGCGCTGATCGAGGCCGAGGGGCGCAAGGCCAAATATGTGCTGGTGACGGAGCCGGCGCGCGACGGCGGCAAGATCGTCACCGGGCGCAAGGGCGTCGCCCGCTTCGATGTGTTCATCAAGGGCGTGCCGGCCCATGCCGGTGCGAAGCCGCAGGACGGCCGCAGCGCCATCCGCGAACTCGGCAACGTCATCCAGGCGTTGGAGGCGATGAACGATTTTGCCCGCGGCGTCAGCGTCAACGTGGGCGTGGTCAGAGGCGGCACGCGGCCCAACGTGATCGCCGAAGAGGCCTATGCCGAAGTCGACATGCGCGTACCGACATCCGCCGATGCCGACGAACTGGTGCCGAAAATCCTGGGCCTGCAGTCACGCACCGAAGGCGTCACGGTGAAGGTGACCGGCGAATTGAACCGCCCGCCTTACGAGAAGAGCAATGCCGGCGCGGCGCTGTTCGAGCACGCCAAGACGCTGGCTGCCGAGCTCGGCTTCGATCTTGCTGATATGTCGACCGGAGGCGGCTCTGACGGCAATTTCACCGCGCCCCACACCGCAACGCTCGATGGCCTCGGTGTCGACGGCGAAGGTGCGCATACCCATTACGAGCAGCTCTACATCTCCTCTATCGAGCCCCGCGCACGGCTGTTGTACCGGCTGTTCCAGACCTTGCGATGACCCGTCCCTCCAATCCCGATCGCGAGCACGCGCACGGCCAGGGCTCGTTCTTCGGCCGCCGCAAGGGCCACAAGCTGCGCTCGCACCAGGCCGACCTGATCGAAAGCCTGCTGCCGCGGCTGGCGCTCGATATTTCCTCGCCTGCACCGGCGCAACTCGCCGACATTTTCGAACAGTCCTTTGAGGCCGTCAGGCTGGAGATCGGCTTCGGTGGCGGCGAGCATCTGATCGCGGAGGCGATGGCCTTCCCGAATATCGGCCTCATCGGCTGCGAGCCCTATGTCAACGGCATGGCCAAGATCCTCGCGCAGATCGAAGCCCACAACATCACCAACATCCGCCTGTTCGCGGGCGACGCGGCCGAACTGCTGGCGTGGGCGCCGGCGGCGTCGCTGGCGCGCATCGACCTGATCCATCCCGATCCCTGGCCGAAGCGGCGGCATTGGAAGCGGCGCTTTGTGCAGGATGCGACCGTCGCCGCGATGGCGCGTGCGCTCAAGGGCGGCGGCGAATTCCGCTTCGTCAGCGACATCGACGATTACTGCGCCTGGACGCTCGCCCATCTGTTGCGCGCGCGCGATTTCACCTGGCTCGCCGAGCGCGCGGCGGATTGGCAGAACCCGTGGGACGGCTACACCATGACGCGCTATGGCCGCAAAGCCGAGCGCGAGGGACGCGTGGCGACGTATCTGCGATTTCAGCGTATTGGCTAGAAGGCCTTCGCAGGTCGCGGGCTTCATCCTTCGAGACGGCGCTTCGCGCCTCCTCAGGATGAGGTCTTAGACCCTCATGGTGAGGAGCGCGGCAACGCCGCGCGTCTCGAACCATAAGGCCCGATAGTTCGAGACGGTGCTTCGTGCCTCCTCGCCACAAGGGGAGAGAGCGGTTCTACTACTCCGCCGTCCGCGCTTTCTTTGCGTCGGTGGCTTCCCACACCATGCGCTTGCCGCGCTCACGCCCGAGCAGTTCGATCGGGTCGTGATTGTCGATGTGACCGAACTGGCCCTTGTAGACGCTGTAGCCGCACAGCTCCTGCAGGCGGCGTGGAAAGCGCATCGCCGTTTCGCGGGGAATGCCGAGTTGCAGATTCTCCTGCTGGCGCATCCAGCCCCAGCAATAGGCGCAGGAAAATGCGTAGCGCCGCGCGTCGGAGGTGTTGGCGCCGCCGCCATGCCACAACGCGCTGTCGAACAGCATCACGCTGCCCGCCGGCATGGTTGCGGTGACGGCGTCATAATCCCTGCCGTATTCCGGCGACGAATCGAATTTGTGGCTGCCGGGAATGATGCGCGTCGCGCCGTTGTCGGCACGGAAATCCGACAGCGCCCAGATCGCATTCAGCGTGATCGGGATATGCGGCCGCGGCAGCGGAATCAGTTGCGTGTCTTCGTGGATCGGCTGCGCCTCCTGGCCCGGACCGAGCACCAGCGAACAGAACGACGACAGCAGGCATTCCCGATCGAGCACGCGCTCGACCACGGGCAGCACGTTCGCATGCAGCGGCACTTCCCAGAAGATATCGTCATAGGCGAGAAGATTGTTGATGCGGACGGTCTTGTAGCCCTCGAACGAAGTCTTGGCGTAGCCGAGATCATGCTCGCGCTCGATCCGGTCGATGGCCCGCTTGAGAGCGGCGACAAGCTCGCCGCTTGCCGCCCCTTCGATCACGGTAAATCCATCCTCGCCAATCCGCTCGGCATGCGATTGGATGGCCGCGTCCGTCAGCATTCTGACCTCCCCGCCAGCGCCGTTTCCGCGCCTGCAGGAAGCATATCGCGCCGCGTTCGGATTGGGGAGCAATTCTGGATTGCAGCCGTCAGGCAGCCTGGCGTGCCTTCCAGAAGGTCACGACCCGCTCGGCGGTGGAGGGCATCAGCCGTGCGAAATTGACCCGTGCGCTTTCGATATCGGCGGGCGACGGCACCCGGTTCGCGCCAAGCCGCAACAGGATCAGGGCACGCACGCTCGCCCATTCGAGCCCGATGGTCTTGCTGACGATCAGGATCGGATCGTAGCGGTCATCCGAAATCAGCCGATCGAGCGTTGCGATCTTGACGCCCGACATCGCCGACAGCGCTGCAATCGACTCCTCGTATTTGTAGGCCTTGGCAAAGTTGAGCAGCGCACTTTCGTTGAGGTCGCCAGCCTCATGCAATGCCAGGATGGCCCGTTGCGCCGGCTCGAAATCGCGTTTGCCTTCGACCGGGGCCATCAGCCCGGAGATGTCGGTCATGGCTTGCCTGATCGCGGTCTGCCGCTCGGGCTTGACGACATCGAGCAGGCGGCGGCGGATCACGTCGATCGAGCCGGCAAGCAATTCCTTCAACTGCTCCCCGCTGAGATCGTCGCGCTGGCCGACCGTGAGCGTCAGCACGCCATCCTGGTTGGCGCGCTTGATCAGCGTCGCGTAGCCTGATTGCGAGAAGCTCGCGCCGGCGTTTCCGGCGGTCCGGCGCACCACCTCGCGATCGCCGCGCCGTACCATGACGTCGGTCAGTGCCGCCGGCAGAGCCCGCCGCTCGGCCATCGCGAGCAGATGCTCCTGGCCTTTCTCGCGCGCGATCTCGATCAGCACCTGCTCGTCGATGACAGGCGAGCGGCGCAACAAGGGTCCAGCAACAGAGATTTCGTTTTCGCGTGCGAGCCGGCCGACCAGACTGCGCGGCGCATTCGCAACCGACGAGAGTCGTTCGGCGATGTCGACGCGCACGACCAATTCGGTGTTGGGAACAAGCCCGATCAAGATGCCGTCGAACAGCTCAACATGTTCGGGGCGGAGGCCGGATGCGCCTTGCAGGAAGAGTTCGGCGATGCGGCGTGCCGCATCGCCACGGCGCTTGGGGTCGTCACTCCTGACGATGTCCTCGAGTCCGGGAATCAGCGATGTCGCGAGGGCCATCAAACCTTTACTCAACCACAGCCGCGCGTGACGCGTTTTGGCGCAATCTAGGCTGGCGAGGTGAACGAAGGGTTTCGCTGCAAACGGCCGGAATCGGGGTTAAAATTGCAGTCCGACGCCGGGGCGGGCCTTGCCGGAGGGCGGCAAAACCGATATATCGGCGGCAACTTACATGTCTCATACGATCGCGTATTGAGAGTGGGCCCCCCGGGACCCGCTCTTTTTTATTACCCGAACGAGGCCCTGCCCAATGCGGGCTTGGGGCCAAGGCTCGGGGAACTGCCCGATATCTCGTTAAGACATTGAAAATACTACCGAAAAGAGTGACGTTGACGCTGGATATGATCGATCGAACCACTGTTCCCGTGGATACCGATTTGCTCGCCGAGCCGCGCCTTGTGGTCGAGCCCGGTGTGGCTGCGCGGGTGTCGGCGGTCGCGGGTCCCGTGCTGGAGGGCATGGGTTATCGGCTGGTACGCATCCGTATCTCCGGCGAGGCCGGCTGCACCGTCCAGATCATGGCGGAACGGCCTGACGGCACCATGCTGATCGAGGATTGCGAGGCGGTGTCGCGGGCGCTGTCGCCGGTGCTCGACGTCGCCGACCCGATCGACCGCGCCTATCGGCTGGAAATTTCCTCTCCCGGCATCGACCGGCCGCTGGTGCGCCGCTCCGATTTCGAACGCCATGCCGGTCACCTCGTAAAGATCGAAATGGCGGTTGCTGCTCACGGCCGCAAGCGTTTTCGCGGTCAGCTCGCCGGCGTCGAAGGCGACAGCGTGCGCATCCGTCGCGACGACGCGCGGGCCGACGAAGCGACCGATGTGTTGCTTGTCATGGAAGACATTGCCGACGCACGGTTGGTGCTAACCGACGAGCTGGTTGCGGAATCAATGCGGCGCGGCAAGGCGGCCGAGCGCGAACTGAAACAGAATCTCGGGCTTGCGCCACCGCCACCGCCACACGCGAAGAAGAGCGCTCCGGCCAAGAGTAACAAACCGAAGCCCAAACCCGGCAAGAAGCCGGAGCCGACCAATACCAAGCAACATCGCCTCGCCGCCGATCGCGCGCGCAGGGGCGACATCGACTCTCACGAAGGAGACTAGCCCATGGCAGTCAGCGCCAACAAACTCGAATTGCTGCAGATCGCAGACGCCGTTGCGCGCGAAAAGTCGATCGACCGCGGAATCGTGATCGCCGCGATGGAAGATGCCATCGCAAAGGCGGCACGCGCCCGTTACGGCAGCGAGACCGACGTCCATGCCGAGATCGATGCCAAGAAGGGCGAGCTGCGACTGTCGCGCCACATGCTGGTGGTCGAGACCGTGGAAAATTCCGCCAACCAGATTTCGCTGGCCGATGCGCAGCGCGCCAATCCCGGCGCCCAGGTCGGTGACACCATCGCCGACACGCTGCCGCCGCTGGAATATGGCCGCATCGCCGCGCAATCCGCCAAGCAGGTGATCGTGCAGAAGGTGCGCGAGGCCGAGCGCGACCGCCAGTACCAGGAATTCAAGGATCGCATCGGCGATATAGTCAACGGCGTGGTCAAGCGCGTCGAGTATGGCAGCGTGATCGTCGATCTCGGCCGCGGTGAAGCCATCATCCGCCGCGATGAAATGCTGCCGCGTGAGGTGTTCCGCAACGGCGACCGCGTCCGTGCCTACATCTTCGACGTGCGCCGCGAAACCCGCGGACCGCAGATCTTCCTGTCCCGCACCCATCCGCAATTCATGGCAAAGCTGTTCGCGCAGGAAGTGCCGGAGATTTACGACGGTATCGTCGAGATCAAGGCGGTCGCCCGCGATCCGGGCTCGCGCGCCAAGATCGGCGTGATTTCCCGCGATTCCTCGGTTGATCCGGTCGGCGCCTGCGTCGGCATGCGCGGCTCGCGCGTGCAGGCCGTGGTGAACGAATTGCAGGGCGAGAAGATCGACATCATCCCGTGGTCGCCCGACATCGCGACCTTCGTCGTCAACGCACTGGCGCCGGCCGAAGTCGCCAAGGTCGTGATCGACGAAGATCGCGAGCGCATCGAGGTCGTGGTGCCCGACACCAACAACCAGCTTTCGCTCGCGATCGGACGGCGCGGCCAGAACGTGCGCCTCGCCTCCCAGCTCACCGGCTGGGACATCGACATCCTCACCGAGCAGGAAGAATCCGAGCGCCGCCAGGCCGACTTCGAGAATTCGACCCGCGTCTTCATGGAAGCGCTCAACGTCGACGAGGTCGTCGGTCAGTTGTTGGCGTCGGAAGGTTTTACCTCGGTCGAGGAACTCGCCCTGGTCGACGTGCGCGAACTCGCCAGCATCGAAGGTTTTGACGAGGAGACCGCCAACGAGCTGCAGACCCGTGCGCGCGAATATCTCGAGCAGCTCGAAGCCGAACTCGAGAGCCGTCGCAAGGAACTCGGCGTCGAGGATGCGATGAAGGACGTGCCCGGCATCAGCTCCAAGATGCTGGTCAAGCTCGGCGAGAACGAGGTCAAATCGGTCGAGGATCTCGCTGGCTGCGCCACCGACGATCTGGTCGGCTGGACCGAGCGGAAGGAAGGGTCCGAGCCGGTCAAGCATGCGGGCTTCCTCGACGGCGTCGATGTGTCCCGCGAGGACGCCGAGGCCCTGATCATGCAGGCGCGCGTCAAGGCGGGCTGGATTACGGAGGCCGATCTCGTCAAGCAGACCGAGGAGGCGGAAGCCTCCGAAGATCAGCCGGCCTGATCATGGCTTGAAGGAGATGGCCACCGGATGCTCAGCGTCGCCGACCCGGCACTCGACAACGGACCGCGGACCGACAAGTCCGCGACGATGCGGATGTGCGCGGTCAGCCGCGAGGTGCGGCCGGTCGACGAACTGATCCGCTTCGTCATCTCGCCGCAGGGCGAGGTGGTTCCCGACATCAAGCGCAAGCTGCCGGGTCGTGGCCTCTGGGTCACGGCCTCCCGGGCAAGGGTTGCAGAAGCGGTCCGGCGTAACCAGTTCAGCCGGGGCTTCAAACGCGATCTCCGTCCCGCCGCAACACTCGCCGACGACACCGAAAAACTGCTGGTCCGCAGCGTCACCGAGGCGCTCGCCATGGCCGCCAAGGCGGGCCAGGTCGTTGCGGGCTTTGCCAAGGTCGAGGCCGCCCTCACCGGGGGGCAGGCCATGGCCCTGATCCATGCTTCGGATGGCGCGGCCGATGGAATCCGCAAATTGGCCGCCATCGTCCGGCAAAGGGCCGGGAATCATGGTGAATCGCCCGCTTTGGCCGTTGTCACCCACCTGACTTCGGCAGAATTGGATTTGGCACTGGGCCGGTCAAATGTGATACATGCTGCGCTGCTCGCAGGCCCGGCGGGCAAGACCTTCCTGTCACGTAGCCAGTTCCTGGTCCGATACCGGACGGCGGACGACGACAAGATGGCCGGGGCGGCAAAGAATTCTGACTGACGACGAACTGCAACCGACACGTTGCATTCGACACGCTGCAATCGATGTGCGTTATGCGCACAAGGAACGAGATTAGGACTGCTGAATGGTTGATACCAAATCGTCTGGCGACAAGACTTTGAGTGTGCCGAGCAAGACCTTGACGCTGAAGCCGCGCGTCGAGACCGGCACCGTGCGCCAGAGCTTCAGCCACGGCCGGAGCAAGCAGGTGGTGGTCGAGAAGCGCGGCAAGCGCCGCCTTCCCGGCGAGACCGCGGCTCCCGTAGCCGAAGCGCCCGCGGCCGAGCCCGTCGCCAAGCCCGCAGCAGCAGTCGCCAAGCCTGCCGCCGCGCGCGGCACCGCCGCTCCTGCAGCGCCGCAGGCGCGCAGCGGTTCGGGTGTCGTGCTGCGCACGCTGACCGAGGACGAACGTTCGGCCCGCGCCAGCGCGCTCGCCGATGCCAAGGTTCGTGAAGTCGAAGAGCGCCGGACCGCCGAAGAAGACGCCAAGCGCCGCGCCAGCCGCGAGGGCATCGAACAGGCCGAACGCGAAGCCGCCGAGATCCGCCGCAAGGCCGAGGACGAACGCCACCGCCACGAAGAAGAAGCCAAGCGCAAGGCCGAACTCGAAGCCAAGCGCCGCTTTGGCGAAGGCGAGGCGGCCAAGCCCGCCGGCAAGGCTGCCACCACACTGGCGCGCACGCCCGCAACCGTCGCCAAGGCGCCGGGCGTGGCGGTCGAGGCCGAGGAAGACGAAGGTCCGCGCCAGATCCGTCGCGGCCCCGGCGGCGCAATGCGTCCCGCCGCGGCACCAAAGACCACCCACCGGCCGGGCCCGCAGAAGCAGCGCGGCCGTCTCACGGTCGTCACCGCGCTCACCGCCGACGACGTGCGCGAGCGTTCGATCGCCTCGTTCCGCCGCCGCACGCAGCGCCTGAAGGGCCATGCCGCGAACGAGCCCAAGGAAAAGCTGATCCGCGAAGTCATCATTCCCGAGGCGATTACCATCCAGGAACTCGCCAACCGCATGTCGGAGCGCGCGGTCGAAATTATCCGCATGCTGATGAAGCAGGGCGCGATTCACAAGATCACCGACGTGATCGATGCCGACACCGCGCAACTCATCGCCGAGGAACTCGGCCACACTGTCAAGCGCGTTGCGGCCTCCGACGTTGAAGAAGGCCTGTTCGACGTCGTCGATGATTCCACCGATACCGAGCCGCGCTCGCCGGTCGTCACCGTGATGGGTCACGTCGACCACGGCAAGACCTCGTTGCTCGATGCGCTGCGCCACGCCAACGTGGTCTCCGGCGAAGCCGGCGGCATCACCCAGCATATCGGCGCCTATCAGGTCACCTCGCCCGAGAGCGGCAAGAAGATCACCTTCATCGATACGCCCGGCCACGCCGCGTTCACCGCGATGCGCGCCCGCGGCGCCAAGGTCACCGATATCGTCGTGCTGGTGGTTGCGGCCGATGACGGCGTCATGCCGCAGACGGTGGAAGCGATCAATCACGCCAAGGCGGCCAAGGTGCCGATGATCGTTGCGATCAACAAGATCGACAAGCCCGACGCCAGGGCCGAGCGCGTGCGCACCGAATTGCTGCAGCACGAGGTGCAGGTCGAATCGCTCGGCGGCGACGTCGTCGATGTCGAGGTGTCCGCCAAGAACAAGACCAATCTCGACCGCCTGCTCGAAATGATCGCGCTGCAGGCCGACATCCTCGAGCTCAAGACCAATTCGCAGCGTCCGGCCGAAGGCACCGTGATCGAAGCCAAGCTCGATCGCGGCCGTGGTCCGGTTGCGACCGTGCTGGTGCAGCGTGGCACGCTGCGCGTCGGCGACATCATCGTGGCCGGTGCCGAAATGGGCCGCGTCCGCGCACTGATTTCCGACCAGGGCGACAATATCGACGAGGCCGGCCCCTCGGTGCCGGTCGAGGTGCTCGGCTTCAACGGCCCGCCGGAAGCCGGCGACCGCCTCGCCGTGGTCGAGAACGAAGCCCGCGCCCGCCAGATCACCAGCTACCGCTCGCATCAAAAGCGCGAGAACGCCGCCGCCAGCACGTCGGGCATGCGCGGCTCGCTCGAGCAGATGATGTCGCAGCTCAAGACCGCGGGCCGCAAGGAATTCCCGCTGATCGTCAAGGCCGACGTGCAGGGCTCGCTGGAAGCGATCCTGGGTTCGCTGGAGAAGCTCGGCACCGAAGAGGTCGCCGCCCGTATCCTGCATGCCGGCGTCGGCGGCATCTCCGAATCCGATGTCACGCTTGCCGAGGGCTTCAACGCCGCGATCATCGGCTTCTCCGTCCGCGCCAACAAGGAGGCGGCGGCGGCAGCCAAGCGCAACGGCATCGAGATCCGCTACTACAACATCATCTACGACTTGGTCGACGACATCAAAAAGGCGATGTCCGGCCTGCTCGCGCCGACGTTGCGCGAGACCATGCTCGGCAACGCCCAGATCCTGGAGATCTTCAACATCTCCAAGGTCGGCAAGGTCGCCGGTTGCCGCGTCACCGACGGTACGGTGGAGCGCGGTGCCAACGTTCGCCTCATTCGCGACAACGTTGTCGTGCACGAAGGCAAGCTGTCGACCTTGAAGCGGTTCAAGGACGAAGTGAAGGAAGTGCAAGCCGGCCAGGAATGTGGCATGGCGTTCGAGAACTACGGCGACATGCGCGCCGGCGACGTTATCGAGTGTTACCGCGTAGAGACCATCCAGCGCAGCCTGTAAGTCTGAACCTTAGGGCTTCGTCAGGAGACCATTCAAGCAGTGGGCGTCATGTCCGGATTTCTTCCGGGCATTCTCGCCGAAGAAATCAACCGAATTAGTGACGTGGATGGCCGGGAATATAACCCGGCCATGACGATTTCCTTTCAAGAGAACGTTTATGCCTCGCCATCATCAGAAGAAGGGTTCCGCGCCCGGCGGCTCGCAACGGCAATTGCGCGTCGGCGAGCTGGTGCGGCACGCGGTCGCCGAGATTCTCGCGCATGGCAACGTGCACGACGCCGACCTCGAGGGTCACATCATCACCGTGCCCGAAGTGCGGATGTCGCCGGACCTGCGGCTTGCCACCATCTACGTGATGCCGCTCGGCGGACGCGACACCGAGATCGTGCTCGCGGCGCTCGAACGCAACAAGAAGTACCTGCGCGGCGAGATCGCGCATCGCGTTAACCTGAAATTCGCACCTGACGTCCGCTTCCACGCCGACGAACGATTCGACGAAGCGGAACGTATCGAGAAATTACTGCGAACACCTGCGGTGCAGAGAGACCTCGCACCCGGAGAAGGCGACGAATAATGACGACGACAACGGCCAACGAGGCAGGCGGCGCACAGGATGCGCAGGCGCGCGACGCCGACACGAAAATTTTTTCCGAGGCACGCAATGACGAGCGCCGCGTCAACAATGATCCGCGCGCCAGGCAGCAGCCGCGCCGCGATCGTCGCGACGTCCATGGCTGGGTGGTGCTCGACAAGCCGATCGGCATGACCTCGACCCAGGCGGTCGCCGTGGTCAAGCGGCTGTTCCAGGCCAAACGCGCCGGCCATGCCGGCACGCTCGATCCGCTTGCCTCGGGCGGGCTGCCGATTGCGCTCGGCGAAGCCACCAAGACCGTCCCGTTCGTGATGGACGGCCGCAAGCGCTACCGCTTCACGGTGTGCTGGGGCGAGGAGCGCGACACCGACGACACCGAGGGCCGCGCGGTCAAGACCAGCGAGCTTCGCCCGACCGCGGAGGCGATTTCAGCCCTGCTGCCGCGCTTCACCGGCCTGATCGAACAGATCCCGCCGCAATATTCGGCGATCAAGGTGCAGGGCGAACGGGCCTACGACCTGGCGCGCGACGGCGAGACGGTTGAATTGGCGCCCCGCCCGGTCGAGATTCACCATTTGTCCCTTGTAGAACAAATAGATAGCACCCGCTCGGTGTTCGAGGCCGAATGCGGCAAGGGAACCTATGTCCGGGCCCTGGCACGCGATATCGGCCGGATTCTGGGCTGTTTCGGCCATATCTGCGCGCTGCGGCGTACGCTGGTCGGGCCATTCACGGAGTCGGACATGATTCCGCTGGAAGAACTGGAGGCTTTATGCAATAGAGCCGCGTCCGGCGAGGGAAGCCTCGCCGACGCGCTTTTGCCCGTTGAGACCGCGCTGGACGACATCCCGGCACTGGCCGTCACACGGGCGGATGCGGCAAGGCTCCATCGGGGCCAAGCCGTTTTGTTGCGCGGACGGGATGCGCCCAATAGTAGCGGCACAGTCTATGTCACGGTGGCAGGCCGGCTTTTGGCGCTTGCCGAGATTGGCAACGGCGAAATCATCCCCAAGCGCGTGTTTAACCTGACGGGACTCACTGCGAGTCCCGGTCGCAACGAAGAAAGCATGTGACGATGTCGATTACCGCCGAACGCAAAGCGGAAGTCATCAAGACAAACGCTACCAAGACCGGTGACACCGGCTCTCCCGAGGTTCAGGTCGCGATCCTGTCGGAACGCATCAACAACCTCACCGACCATTTCAAGAGCCACGTCAAGGATAACCATTCCCGTCGTGGCCTGTTGAAGCTGGTCTCGACGCGCCGCTCCCTTCTCGACTACATCAAGAAGAAGGACGAGGCGCGTTACAAGGCGCTGCTCGAAAAGCACAACATCCGTCGCTGAGCACGTCGAGACGCGCGCGCCTTTTGCGCGCGTATTCGCATGGCCTTCGGAAAAACTCCGGCCTTCGATTCCCGAAGGCGGTCATGCGCAAGGAGCACGATCCGGATCGTTTCACGCGGATCGTGCAAGTAGCGTCCAGCAGCAATCCGGCGGCTGGGCGGGGCAAGATGCCCGAGACTGACGAGAGGATGGACGCCATCCGAAATTCAAAGACCATGGCAGGATCGCCGGATGCTGATTTCTATCGATCAGCATCCCGCCATCTTGCGCATGGTCTTTTTGTTTTGGGCGGATCCGAACCTCGTGAACCCATGAAAGAAGACCACTATGTTCAATAAGCATTCCGTCGAGATCGACTGGGGTGGGCGTCCCCTCAAGCTTGAGACCGGCAAGGTCGCGCGACAAGCCGATGGCGCCGTTGTGGCGACCTATGGCGAGACCGTCGTGCTCGCCACTGTCGTCGCAGCCAAGTCGCCCCGCGAAGGCGTCGACTTCCTGCCGCTGACCGTCGACTACCAGGAGAAGACATACGCCGCGGGCCGCATTCCCGGCGGCTATTTCAAGCGCGAGGGCCGTCCGACCGAAAAGGAGACGCTGGTCTCCCGCCTGATCGACCGCCCGATCCGTCCGCTGTTCGTCGACGGCTGGCGCAACGAAACCCAGGTGATCGTCACCGTGCTGTCGCACGACATGGAAAACGATCCCGATATCGTCGCGCTGGTGGCATCCTCCGCTGCGTTGACCTTGTCCGGCGCGCCCTTCAAGGGCCCGATCGGTGCAGCCCGCGTCGGCTTCGCCAACGATGAATTCATCCTCAACCCGACGCTCGACGAGATGGTCGACACCCAGCTCGACCTGGTCGTCGCCGGTACCGCTGATGCCGTGCTGATGGTTGAATCGGAAGCCAAGGAACTCAATGAAGACGTGATGCTCGGCGCGGTGATGTTCGGTCACCGTCACTTCCAGCCGGTCATCAAGGCGATCATCGAACTCGCCGAGAAGGCCGCCAAGGAGCCGCGCGACGTCACGGTCATCGACAATTCCGCGATCGAAAAGGAAATGCTCGGCCTCGTCGAGCAGGACCTGCGCAAGGCCTACGCGATCCCGGTGAAGCAGGAGCGCTATGCCGCGGTCGGCGCCGTCAAGGAAAAGGCGATGGCGCACTTCTTCCCGGAAGGCCAGGAGCCCAAATACGACAAGCTCCGCGTCGCCGGCGTCTTCAAGGAACTGGAAGCCAAGATCGTTCGCTGGAACATCCTGGATACCGGCAAGCGCATCGACGGTCGCGACTCCAAGACGGTGCGCAACATCGTCGCCGAAGTCGGCGTGCTGCCGCGCGCCCACGGCTCGGCACTGTTCACCCGCGGTGAAACCCAGGCGTTGGTCGTGACCACGCTCGGCACCGGCGAGGATGAGCAGTACATCGACGCGCTGTCGGGGACGTACAAGGAAACGTTCCTGCTGCACTACAACTTCCCGCCCTACTCGGTCGGTGAGACCGGTCGTCTCGGCGGCACCAAGCGGCGCGAAATCGGCCACGGCAAACTCGCCTGGCGCGCCATTCGCCCCGTGCTGCCGCCGCACCATGAATTCCCCTACACGACCCGCGTCGTGTCGGAGATCACCGAATCCAACGGCTCCTCGTCGATGGCCTCGGTCTGCGGCGCTTCGCTGTCGCTGATGGACGCCGGCGTGCCGCTGAAGCGGCCGACCGCCGGTATCGCCATGGGCCTCATTCTTGAAGACAAGCGCTTTGCCGTGCTGTCCGACATCCTCGGCGACGAGGACCATCTCGGCGACATGGACTTCAAGGTGGCCGGCACCGAGCAGGGCATCACCTCGCTGCAGATGGACATCAAGATCGAGGGCATCACCGAGGAGATCATGCGTGTCGCGCTTGGACAAGCCAAGGACGGGCGCATCCACATCCTCGGCGAAATGTCCAAGGCCTTGACCGCCGCACGTGCCGAGCTCGGCGAATACGCGCCGCGCATCGAGACCTTCAAGATCGCCACCGACAAGATCCGCGAAGTGATCGGCACCGGCGGCAAGGTGATCCGCGAGATCGTGGAAAAGACCGGCGCCAAGATCAACATCGAGGACGACGGCACCGTGAAGGTCGCCTCCAACGACGGCGAGGCCATGAAGGCCGCGATCAAGTGGATCAAGTCGATCGCTTCCGATCCGGAAGTCGGCCAGATCTACGAGGGCACCGTCGTGAAGGTGATGGAGTTCGGCGCCTTCGTGAACTTCTTCGGCGCCAAGGACGGCCTCGTCCACATCAGCCAGCTCGCGGCCAGCCGCGTGCAGAAGACCTCCGACGTCGTCAAGGAAGGCGACAAGGTCAGGGTCAAGCTGCTCGGCTTCGACGACCGCGGCAAGACGCGGCTGTCGATGAAGGCGGTCGACCAGGCCACTGGCGAGGACCTCGAGAAGGCCACCAAGGCCGACGCACCGGCTCCGCGCGAAGCGGCCGGCGAGTAAGATCGTCCGACACCGAACAACAAAAGGGCGGCTTTCGAGCCGCCCTTTTTATTTGCGCTGCGTCATTGGCACTGCATGTCGAGCAGTCGCGCGCCGACCGGCGACGCCGTCGCTATTGCCTGATCTTGAAGAACGTATCCTTCAGCACGATCATGTTGTCGCGGAAGGTGAAGATGTCGCAGCCGAGCCAGTCCTGCTTCTCGCCACTGGACGTCGTCGCAGTGCGATGCCACTCCGCGACACCATGGTTGCCCGAGACATATTCGGCCGTGGCGCGCCACTGGATATCAGGATTGTTCGCGAACAGCTTTGTAAAGACATCGCGGATTTCCTTCCGTCCCTTGTAGGTGAAGCCGGCGCCATCCGTACCCATCGCGTTACGAAAGACACCGTCTTCCGCAAAGGAGTTGACGATGAAATCGACGTCGTGGCGGTTGAAGGCCTCCCCGATCTCGTGCAGGCGCTCGAGCGAAACAGTTTTGGTTCCGTGCATACGTCGTCCTCCCGGTTGGATTTTCTTCTTGCGATGATCCTATCCTGCTACCGTGCTCCCCTGCTGCGCGGCTTTTGTTCACATCCCCGCGATCATGACAGGGCCAATCGGTCGCAGCGTCAACGCGACGCGTTATTGAAACTCGCGATGACAGCCTCGCGTAACTCGGCCCGGGTATCCGGTTCGCATAGCGATCCGCGGCCCGTCATTTTTCGACCCCGCACGACGCCTGCAAAAAGGCTGTCCCCTTCAATCAACGGAGATCCCAATGCATTCCCTCTCACGGCGACATCTCCTGCTCGCCGCTACCGGCATGGCCGTGGTCGCGGCCGCACCTCGCCTCGCCTTCGCCCAAGGCACCATGGCCCCCGTCGGGCCGTTCAAGCTCGACCCGCTCGCCTATGCCACCAACGCGCTCGAGCCGCATATCGATGCCAAGACGATGGAAATCCATCACGACCGGCATCACCAGGCCTATGTCACCAATCTGAACAACTTCGCCAAAGACAACCCGCAGATCGCGGGCAAGCCGATTCCCGACGTGCTCGCCAACCTCAACGACGTGCCGGAAGCGATCCGCACAGGCGTGCGCAACAATCTCGGCGGCCATGCCAACCACACCATGTTCTGGCAGATCATGGGCCCGAACGGCGGCAAGGCCGACGGCGACGTGCTCGCCGCAATCGACCGTGATCTCGGCGGCCTCGAGAAGATGCAGACCGACTTCAACGCCGCCGGCGGCCGCGTGTTCGGCTCCGGCTGGGTGTTCGTCACCGTCGCCAAGGACGGCAAGCTTGCGATCGAGACGCGTCCCAATCAGGACAACCCGATGATGGACGGCAAGCGCGTGCTGCTCGGCAACGACGTATGGGAACACGCCTATTATCTGAATTACCAGAACCGCCGCCCCGATTATCTGAAGGCCTGGTGGAACACGGTGAACTGGAAGGCTATCGGCGAGCGCTATGCCGCGGCCAAGGCCGGCACGCTCGGCGTTTGATGCAAAGAAAAACCGGGTGCAGGACAATCCTGCACCCGGCTCTTGTTCAATCTCCTCCGATCGCCCTTACTTGCGAACGAGGTCGTAGCGGTCGAGGTTCATCACCTTGCTCCACGCCGCCACGAAATCCCTGACGAACTTCTCTTTCGAGTCCTTGCAGCCATAGACTTCCGCGAAGGCGCGGAGCTGCGAGTGCGAGCCGAAGATCAGGTCGACGCGACTGCCGGTCCACTTGACCGCATTCGTCTTGCGGTCGCGGCCTTCATAGGCGTTCTCGCTGGTCGGATTCCAGACCGTGCCCATGTCGAGCAGGTTGATGAAATAGTCGTTGGTCAGCGCGCCGTTCTTCCTGGTGAGGACACCAGCCTTCGATCCGCCGGCATTGGCACCAAGCACGCGCAAGCCACCGACAAGGACCGTCATCTCCGGGCCTGTCAGCCGCAACAGTTGCGCGCGATCCACCAGCGCCTCCTCGGGCTGCATGAACTGATGCCGCTTGCCGTTGATGTAGTTGCGGAAGCCGTCGATGCGCGGCTCGAGCGGCGCAAAGGAGTCGACGTCGGTCTGCTCCTGTGATGCGTCCATACGGCCCGGCGTGAACGGAACCTTCGCATTGACGCCGGCCGCCTTGGCGGCCTTCTCGACGGCGGCGACGCCGCCGAGCACGATCAGGTCGGCGATCGAAACCTTCTTGCCGCCCTTGCCCGATTTGTTGAAGGCAGCCTGGATCGCCTCGAGCTTGCCCAGCACCTTGGCGAGATCAGAGGGATTGTTGACCTCCCAATCCTTCTGCGGGCTCAGGCGAACGCGAGCACCATTGGCACCGCCGCGCTTGTCGGAGCCACGGAAGGTCGACGCCGAAGCCCAGGCAGCCGAAACGAGCTGCGACACCGACAAACCGCTGGCGAGGATCTTGCCCTTCAGGGCGGTGATGTCCTTGGCGTCGATCAGCTTGTGATTGAGCTTCGGAATCGGATCTTGCCAGATCAACGTCTCCTTCGGCACCAGCGGGCCGAGGTAGCGGTGGATCGGACCCATGTCGCGGTGGGTCAGCTTGAACCACGCGCGTGCAAAGGCATCGGCGAACTGGGCAGGGTTCTCGAAGAAGCGCCGCGAGATTTTCTCGTAGGCGGGATCGAAGCGGAGCGACAGATCGGTCGTCAGCATGGTGGGGACATGCTTCTTCGACGGATCGAACGCGTCCGGGATGTCGGCAACGGCGTTCTTCGCCTTCCACTGCGGCACGCCGGCCGGGCTCTTGGTCAGCTCCCATTCGTTCTCGAACAGGTTCTTGAAAAAGTGATTGCTGAACTTCGTGGGCGTCTGCGTCCAGGTCACTTCCGGGCCGCCGGTGATGGCGTCAGCGCCGATGCCGGTGCCATGCGTGCTCTTCCAGCCGAGGCCTTGATCTTCCAGCGCGCCCGCTTCCGGCTCGGGGCCAACCAGCGAGGGATCGCCGGCGCCGTGGGCCTTGCCGAACGAATGGCCGCCGGCAATCAGCGCGACGGTCTCTTCGTCATTCATCGCCATGCGGAGGAAGGTTTCGCGGATGTCCTTGGCCGCGGCAACCGGATCAGGATTGCCGTTCGGTCCAGCCGGATTGACGTAGATCAGGCCCATCTGCACGGCGCCAAGGGGCTCTGAAAGCTGACGCTCGCCGCTGTAGCGTTCGTCGCCGAGCCACGAACCTTCGGGACCCCAGTAAAGCTCTTCCGGCTCCCAGACGTCGGTGCGACCGCCGGCAAACCCGAACGTCTTGAAGCCCATCGATTCCAGCGCGACGTTGCCGACCAGCACCATCAGGTCGGCCCACGAGATCTTGCGGCCGTATTTCTGCTTGATCGGCCACAGCAGCCGGCGCGCCTTGTCGAGGTTGGCGTTGTCAGGCCAGGAGTTGAGGGGCGCGAAGCGCTGCTGTCCGGTGCCGGCGCCGCCGCGGCCATCGGTGATGCGGTAGGTGCCCGCCGCGTGCCAGGCAAGGCGAATAAACAATCCGCCGTAGTGACCGAAGTCAGCCGGCCACCAGGGCTGCGAATCCGTCTGCAAGGCGCGCAGGTCGCGGATCAGGGCCTTGAGGTCGAGGGACTTGAATTCCTTGGCGTAGTCGTACGCCGCGTCCATCGGATCGGACAGGGTCGAGTTCCGGTGCAGAACCGAAACGTCCAGGGCATCCGGCCACCAGTCGCGGTTTCCATGCCCGCGCGAGCCCGTGAACGGGCATTTTGTTCTGTCGTCCATGATTGCCTCCTTGGCAGTCTTCCTTGATCGGATTGGAAGCAATCTAAGCGTCGCAATCCATCAGGTGAAGTTGATTTTAGTGATCACCGCAATAAGATAATCTGATGATGATCAATCTGACATTGCGTCAACTTCGCTATTTCGACGCGCTGGCGCGTCACGGCCATTTCGGCCGCGCGGCGGATGCCTGTTCGATCTCGCAGCCGGCGCTGTCGATGCAGATCAAGGACATGGAAGAGGCGCTCGGCGGCCCACTGCTGGAGCGCAACGCCAGGCAAATTGCGCTGACACGGCTTGGCGGAGAACTCATCGAGCGCATCCGCGACATCCTGCGCTCCGTCGACGAGCTCGGCGACGTTGCGCGCGCGACGGGCGACCAACTCGCGGGGCGGCTGCGCCTGGGCATGATTCCGACAGTTGCGCCTTACCTGCTGCCAAGGGTCATCGGCAACCTGACGCGGGTACATCCCGGGCTCGACATCCAGGTGCGCGAAGCGCTGACGCCAAAATTGATCCAGGAACTTGCCGACGGGCGACTCGATACCGCGATCCTGGCGCTCCCCGTTTCTGAGCCGTCGTTGACCGAGGTCGCATTGTTCCGTGAAAACTTCTTCCTGGTGCGCCCCCGCAAGGATGAGGACACGCCGGTGCCAAGCCGGGAAATGCTGCGCGAGATGCGGCTGCTGCTGCTGGAGGAGGGCCATTGCTTCCGCGAACAGGCGCTGTCGTTCTGCAAGATGGCCGCTTCGCCGCGCGAGTTGCTTGACGCCAGTTCGCTGTCCACGCTGGTGCAGATGGTGAGCGCAGGCGTCGGCGTCACACTCATTCCGGAGATGGCGGTGGCCGTCGAAACGCGTTCGGCCTCCGTGTCGATCGCCCGCTTCAAGAACCCGCAGCCGTCACGGACCATCGGCATGGTCTGGCGCAAGACCAGCCCGCTGGCGCGTCAGCTCACCCAGATCTCCGAGATCGTCTGTCTTGCCGCCGGCAAGCGCCGCAGCAAATCCGCGAACGGGCCATCCCGTCATCAACGGCTCTGACCCGATGCCCGAGATGATCATCCGCCCGGCGCTTGCGCACGAGTATGACGAGATCGCCCGCGTCTGGATGGAAAGCTGGGTCTCGACCGGGCTTGCCGAGGCCAGCGCATTCCTGCTCGCCAATCTGCGCGCCCGCGTCCGCAAGGAAATAGAGGACGGCTGGAGCCTCTACGTCGTCGACGACGGCGGGGCCTTCGCGGCCATGCTCGCGCTGCATATGCAGGACAGATATCTCGACCAGCTCTTTGTCGCGCCGGACTATCAAGGCCAGGGGCTCGGCCGGCGCCTGCTTGGCTTCACGCGGCAACAATTGCCTGACGAAATATGGCTCCGCTGCGTGCGCGAAAACGAAAAGGCCTGGCGCTGGTATGAGCGGGAGGGCTTTGTGTTCGAGAAGGAGGAAATCTCGCCCGTCACCGGCTTCATGATGAAGTATTACCGGTGGAAGAAACAGGAAACGTCGAAATGATGAAACTCTATTGGTCCCCGCGCACGCGCTCATTCACCGCGTTGTGGTTGATGGAAGAAGTCGGCAAGCCCTATGAACGCGTACTGGTCGACATGGCCGGCGGCGAGCAGAAGGGCGCCGCCTATCGCGCCATCAACCCGATGGGCAAGGTGCCGGCCTTGCAGGACGGCGAGGTGACCATGGCCGAGGCGGCGGCGATCTGTGCTTACGTCGCCGAGCGCAATCCGGACGCCAACCTTGCGCCTGAGGTCGGCGATCCCCTGCGCGCCAAATATCTCTACTGGCTGTTTTACGGCCCGAGCTGCATCGAGCCCGCGATGATCCAGATCGGCGCCAAGCTCGAGCTGAACCCGGTCGCCGCCGGCTGGGGTGATGCGCAACGGGTCATCGATGTGCTCGACGGCGCGTTACAAAAAGGACCGTGGCTGCTCGGCGAGAAATTCACGGCGGCCGATATCGTGATCGGCTCGACGATGAATTTTGCCGTGCGCCTGTTCAAGATGATCCCGGCGCGGCCGTCCTTCGATGCCTATATCGCGCGCTGCATGGCGCGCCCGGCATTCCAGCGCGCGGAGACAATCGCGGCGGGGTGACCGACGAAACGCTGGTCTCAGCCCGGCACGACGCGCGGATCCACATCGGCCGCATAGTCGACGCCGTCGATGCCGAATCCGAACAGGCGGAGGAATTGGCGCTTGTACTCCGGAAGGTCGGCCAGTTCGCCCAGCGTTTCTGTGGTGAGGAGCGGCCAGCGCCGCGACACTTCGGCCTGGACCTTCGGCGACAGCTCCCAGTCGTCGACGCGAAGGCGCTTGTCCGCATCAACTTCGGCGTTCTTGTCGAGCTTGGTCCGGAACAGGCGATCGATCTGCTCGATGCATCCTTCGTGGAGCCCGAGTTGCTTCATGACCTTGAACAGCACGGTCCCATAGAGCGGCACCACCGGAATGGCCGAACTCGCCTGCGTGACCACGGCCTTCAGCGCCACGATGCGCGCCGCATCCTCGCCGAGCAGGCTCCTGATCTGATCCGCCTTGTGGTCAAGATCGACCTTGGCGCGGCCGAGCGTACCCTTCCAGTAGATGGGCCAGGTCAGTTCGCTGCCGATATAGGTGTAGTTGAGCGTGCGGAAACCCGGCGCCAGGACACCGGCATCGGCGAGCTGGTCGATCCAGCGCTTCCAGTCGTCGCCGCCCATCACCGCAACCGTGGCGGCGGCTTCGTCCTCGCTCGCCGATGCGATGGTCGTCTCGTAGACCTCGCCGGTTTCGGTGTTGAGCGTCTTGATTTCCACGGGCCCGCCGAGCGGCTTGATCGCCGAGCGATAAGTCTTGCCCGTGACGGGGTCCGTGCGGACCGGCGCGGCCATGCTGTAAACCAGCAAATCCAGCTGTCCGAACTTTTCACGGACGCGGTCGATGAAGGTCTTCTTCAGTTCGTCGGAGAAGGCGTCGCCTTCGAGCGTGACGGGAGAGCGTCCGATCTTCTGCGCCTCGATCTCGAACGCACGATTGTTGTACCAGCCCGCGCTGCCGCTCTTGGTGGCCGAAGGCTCGCGTTCCAACGACACGCCGATGGTGTCCGCGCCGCCGGCGAAAGTGGTAACGATCCGGCTCGCAAGACCGTAGCCCGTCGAACAGCCGAGCACGGCGACGCGCTTGGGACAATCCGCGACGGGACCTTGCCGGAGAACGTAGGCGATCTGTTCGCGGACGTTGGTGGCGCAGCCAACAGGATGGGCCGTCGTGCAGATAAAGCCTCGCACGCGCGGTTCAATAATCATACACACCCCGTCTTGGATTGCTGCATGTCGATATTGCCGGCCTCCCGCAGCAGGCGGAGCGTGGCAAGAATGAAATCAGGCATCGAGCCGCTTGAACACCAGCGTGGCGTTGGTGCCACCAAAGCCGAACGAGTTCGACAACACGGTGCTGAGCTTGGCGTTGTCGATGCGTTTGCGCACGATCGGCATGTCGGCGAAAATAGGATCGAGCTCGGTGATGTGGGCGCTTTCGCAGATGAAGCCGTTGTTCATCATCAACAGCGAATAGATCGCCTCCTGGACGCCGGTGGCGCCAAGCGAGTGGCCGGTCAGGGCCTTGGTGGCCGCGATCGGTGGACACTTGTCGCCGACGCCGAACACCTTGCGGATCGCCTCGATCTCCGGCGGATCGCCGGCGGGTGTCGAGGTCGCGTGCGGATTGATGTAGTCGATCGGCGTCTTCACGGTTGCCAGCGCCATGCGCATGCAGCGCTCGGCGCCCTCGCCCGATGGCGCCACCATGTCGTAGCCATCCGACGTCGCGCCGTAGCCCACGATCTCGCCATAGATGCGCGCGCCGCGCGCCTTGGCATGCTCGAGCTCTTCCAGCACGACGACGCCGGCGCCGCCCGCGATGACAAAGCCGTCACGGCTGATGTCGTAGGGGCGCGAGGCGGTGGCGGGCGTGTCGTTGTATTTCGAGGACATCGCGCCCATGGCGTCGAACAGCACCGACAGCGACCAGTCGAGCTCCTCGCAGCCGCCGGCGAAGATGATGTCCTGCTTGCCGATCTGGATCGTCTCGTAGGCATTGCCGATGCAATGGTTCGACGTCGCGCAGGCCGAGGAGATCGAATAGTTCACGCCCTTGATCTTGAACCAGGTCGCAAGCGTCGCGGACGCCGTCGACGACATGCCCTTGGGCACGGCGAACGGGCCGACGCGCTTGGGGCCCTTGGTGCGCGCGATGTCGGCAGCTTCGACAAGCGTGCGCGTCGACGGCCCGCCCGAGCCCATGATGATGCCGGTGCGGACGTTGGAGACGTCGGACGGATCGAGGCCGGAATCCTGGATGGCCTGCTCCATCGCGACGTGATTCCACGCGGCACCCTCGGCGAGGAAGCGCATGGCGCGGCGATCGATCACGTCGGCGGGGTTGAGTGTCGGCGCGCCCTGGACCTGCGAGCGAAAGCCAAGCTCCTTGTATTTGGCGGCGTGGGAAATCCCGGACTTGGCCTCATGAAGGCTCGCCAGCACTTCCTGGGTGTTGTTTCCGATGGACGAGACGATGCCCATCCCCGTAATGACAACCCGCCTCATGATCGCCTCACCCTGTCCGTTAGATTTTTGTGCGATTGTCTGAAGATTAAGTTCAATTGCCTGGCTGCGGTTCGCTGCCCTGCTTGAACAAACCTACCTTCAGGTCCTTTGCGCGGTAAATAGTCTCGCCGTCCATGGAAAGCCACCCGTCGGCGATCCCCAAAACCAGCTTTCCACGCATCACGCGCTTGATGTCCGTCTGATAGACGACCTTTTTGGCGTGCGGCAACACCTGGCCCGAGAACTTCAGCTCGCTCAGCCCGAGCGCCCGGCCGCGCCCCTCGCCGCCGCTCCAGCCCAGGTAAAAACCAACCATCTGCCACAGCGCATCGAGGCCGAGGCAACCCGGCATGACCGGATCATTCTTGAAGTGGCAACCAAAGAACCAGAGGTCCGGCTTGACGTCGAGTTCGGCGCGGACGAGGCCCTTGCCGTACTCACCGCCGGTCTCGCTGATCTCGCTGATGCGGTCGAACATCAGCATCGGCGGCAGGGGGAGTTGGGCGTTGCCGGGGCCGAACATTTCGCCGCGACCGCACGCCAGCAGGTCCTCATATTCGTAGCCGTTGCGCCGATTGAGCATTGTCCCAAAAACCTTTCGAACTCCCGATGGTGCGTTTCGGGCGGAAAGCACCGTTCCGCGGGCGAAGCGTGCCATATAATGCTGGTCCCGCCGGGTCGGGATAGCCCTGCGGCGACAGGCGCTCGCCATTGCCGAAATCGCATAGCTTGATCCCGGCGTCTCTAACATAGGCTTCCCGGGCGGCAAAGCTGCACCACAGCTTTAATCGCCGCGCCGGGCGCAACGTTCCCACCCTTAACCCTGGTCCGGTTCTAGTTGCGAAAAACTTGCATCTGACGCATTTCCCTCTATATTCCATGACAATAGTAGGGATTTTGCGAGTACAGGTCTGACCTCGATATGAGCGATACGACGAACGAAGACGCGGTCCACCCCGCCGCACGTTTTGCTGGGCACCAGCCGGCTCTCACCGGTTGCCCGTGGCATGACGTCAACGAAATGCTGCAGGCTGCGGGCCTGCGCCCCACCCGCCAACGCATGGCGCTGGGCTGGCTTCTGTTCGGCAAGGGTGCGCGTCATCTCACCGCGGAAATGCTCTACGAAGAAGCAACGCTGGCAAAAGTTCCGGTGTCGCTGGCGACCGTCTACAACACGCTCAATCAGCTCACCGATGCGGGCCTGCTCCGCCAGGTCAGCGTCGACGGCACCAAGACCTATTTCGACACCAACGTCACCGCACACCACCACTTCTATCTCGAGAACAACCACGAGCTGGTCGACATCCCCGATCCGAATCTCGTGCTCTCGAAGATGCCCGACGTGCCCGAGGGCTATGAGATCGCGCGCGTCGACATGGTCGTGCGTCTGCGCAAGAAGCGCTGATTTCCGCACCGGTAGTTATCGTCCCGGCGAAGGCCGGGACCCAAAATCCCAGATGTCGATTGTTTGAAAGCGCGTCTACCCGATCGCGTAATCGGTGGGCCGCGGCGTATGGGTCCCGGCCTTCGCCGGGACGACACCAATATCATTCCACCTTTTCGTCGGCGTAGACGCCCCACAGGCGCTGCTGCTCGATCCAGCCATCAAAGCCCGCGCCGGTGATACGGCACCAGCCATTCGTGCACTTCTTGACCTGCGTCACCACGCCAGCCTGCAAGCGCGCGGCAACTGCGCTGGTCGGATCGGCGCGGTCGTAAAGCGTCGCCAGGTCGTCCTTGATCTTCATGGTCACCACCGCGGTGCGGCGGCCGGACAGCATGGAATGATAGACCCAGCCCTCGGAGCCTTCGGAATCGCGTACCCTGCGCCAGTTTTCGAATTCGGCAGTGATCTCCACCGGCAGACCCGCACGGGTGTAGATCCAGGCCACATCATTGTCCTTGGTGGGACCGGCCCGCACGTTCACATGGTCGGATTTGAGGCTGACATAGCGCGGAATCGGCAAACCGCTCGTGGTCGTCACCGAATCCTTTGCCGCATGTCCCGTGCCACCCAAAGTGCCGAGCATCGCGCCCACAAGCACCGCCACAGAGCAGATACGCCCCCACACCATCAACTCGTCTCCCGCCGAGAGTACGACAACTCAATTTCTTGAGCTGAACCCGCTTTTGCCTGACGCCTAAACCCCAGATCCCCTGTGCCGTGGGGCCGACCTCACTCGGCTTGTCGATCCCTTGGTTCTTGTCTTGGCCCGGCCTTCTGCTAGAGAGGACGGAACGCGAAACAAGCCCAACGTCCGAATTTTCCCGGAGAAATCCGGGGCAATATCGGGGAACCCAAGGAAGGTCCGGGACCGCACTGCACGGCAAATTGCAGTGTCGAACACCCGGGTTAATGAGGTCTGAACGGCGGGCGAAAGCGCGTCTCAACCTCGCGAGAGCTGGACATGTCGGTTAAGAAAAAGCCTCTCGTTGTCGTCACGCGCAAGCTGCCGGACTCGATTGAGACCCGGATGCGCGAATTGTTCGACGCCAGGCTCAATCTCGACGACACGCCGATGACGCCGGAGCAAATCGCCGAGGCCGTGCGCACGGCCGACGTGCTGGTGCCGACCGTTTCGGACGAGATCACCGCTGATGTCATCAAGCAGGCCGACTGCAAGGTGCGGCTGATCGCCAATTTCGGCAACGGCGTCGACAATATCGACGTGGCCGCAGCCCATGCCGGCGGTATTACCGTCACCAACACGCCGAAGGTGCTGACCGAGGACACCGCCGACATGACCATGGCGCTGGTCCTCGCCGTGCCGAGGCGCATGATCGAAGGCGCCTCGATCCTGACCGACGGCAAGAACTGGGCGGGCTGGTCGCCGACCTGGATGCTTGGCCATCGCATCGGTGGAAAACGGCTAGGAATTATCGGCATGGGCCGCATCGGCCAGGCCGTGGCGCGGCGCGCGCGCGCCTTCGGGCTGCAGATCCACTATCACAACCGCCGCCCGGTCGCGCCGCAGATCGCCGAGGAGCTCGGCGCCACCTATTGGGAAAGCCTCGACCAGATGCTGGCGCGGATGGACATCATCTCGGTGAACTGTCCGCACACGCCGGCCACCTTCCATCTGTTGTCGGCGCGGCGACTGAAGCTGATCCGCAAGGAAGCTTACATCGTCAACACCGCGCGCGGCGAGGTGATCGACGAAGACACCATGATCAAGCTGATCGAAGGCGGCGAGATCGGCGGCGCCGGCCTCGACGTCTACGAGCACGAGCCCGCGGTCAATCCAAAGCTGGTGCGATTGGCCAAAGCCGGCAAGGTGACGTTGCTGCCGCACATGAGCTCGGCCACCATCGAGGGCCGTGTCGATATGGGCGAGAAGGTGATCATCAACATCCGCACCTTCCTCGACAACCACAAGCCGCCGGATCGCGTGCTCCCAAGCATGCTGTGAGTCCACCTAACTTCAATGGCCGGGCTTTTGCCCGGCCATTGAGTTTTGCAGCACTGCATCTCGGGCGACAGCGTCCATCTACGATGTCGATGCCGCGCGGCGTATCGAATGCGCCGCTCAGCTCTTTGTGCGCATGCGGATCATGAAGCTCTCGAACGAATATTCCGCGACCTGCCACCAGGTATTCGAGTCGTTGCGGAATTCGTTTTGCGAGTCCAGAATCTTCTTGAAGTCGGGATTGGCCGCCGACGTCTCGGCGTTGATCTCGTTCGACGCCTTCCAGCAGGCTTCCATGATCGCCGAACTGAAGGGGCGTAGCTGGGTCCCGGCCGCCACCAGGCGCTTGATCGCCTGCGGATTGCGCGCGTCATACTTCGCCAGCACATCGAGATTGGCGTAGCCGCAGGCCAGCGTCAGCAGCGACTGATAGGCCTTCGGCAGCGAATTCCATTTGTCCAGATTGATGAAGAAGTGCTGCGTGGTGCCGCCCTCCCACCAGCCGGGGTAATAGTAGTATTTGGCGATCTTGTAGAGGCCGAGTTTCTCGTCGTCATAGGGGCCGACCCATTCGGTCGCATCGATGGTGCCCTTTTCCAGCGCCGGATAAATATCGCCGGCTGCAATCTGCTGCGGAACGACGCCGAGCTTGGCCACTGTCTTGCCCGCCCATCCGCCAATCCGCATCTTGAGACCACTGAGGTCGGCGACAGTGTTGATCTCCTTGCGAAACCAGCCGCCCATCTGCGTACCGGTATTGCCGCCGGCAATGCCGTAGAGTTTGTGCTTCTTGCCGAACTCGTTGAGCATGTCCTGGCCGCCGCCATCCTGATACCAGGCGTTCTGCTGGCGCGAGTTCAAGCCGAATGGCATCGCGCAGTAGAGCGCGAAGGTCGGGTCCTTACCGATGAAGTAATATGCGGCCGTGTGGCACATCTCGACCGTGCCGTTGCTCACGGCGTCGGCCACCTGCAACCCGGGGACGATCTCGCCGGCGGCAAAACTCTGGATCTGGAATTTGTTGTCGGTCGCTTCCGCGACATATTTCGAAACCGTCTCCAGGGCGCTGTAGGGAACGTCGAGCGATTTCGGCCAGCTCGCGGTGCAGCGCCATTTCAACTCGGGCATCGATTGCGCGATGGCTGGTGCGGCGATCGTGGCGGATGCGGCGAGCCCGGCGCCCGCGGTTGTCAGGAATTCTCGACGTTTCATGGCGACTCCCCCTTTTGTTTTGCTTCGAAATCGTTGGTCGGCATGCTCAGGAAATCAAACCTGAGATTGTCGCCGACAGCGATTTCGACGACGGTATCATAGGGTGGCGCGGGGGAGCTATAGGTAATAAGAGACCAGCACTGCGACCCGCTGTCACTTGGCGCCCTTCGTCCTTTCCCGCTTTCGCCACTGCGCAACAAACGCCACGAAGGCGGCGAGCGCGGGCGGCGGCTGCCGGCGGCTCGGGTAGTACAGAAACGGTCCCGGGAACGGCGCGCACCAGTCGTCAAGCACGCTGACGAGTTCGCCGGACGCGATGCCCTCGCGCGCATAGCCCTCGAAGGTGAGCCAGAAGCCAAACCCGTCGCGCGCGGCGCGCTCCGCAAGGCCGGGATAGTTCACGACCAGCTTCGCCGGCGGCGACACTTTCACTTCGCGACCGGCCTTCTCGAACTCGAAGTCGAGCATCATGCCCTTGCCGAAGCGGATGCGAATGCAACGATGATCGAGCAGCTCCTTGGGATGCTTCGGCCGGCCGTGCTGCGCCAGATAACCGGGCGAGGCCACCACGACATAGCGCTGCGGCGGACCGAGCGAGACGGCGATCATGTCCTGCGCCAGATGTTCGCCGTAGCGCACGCCGGCGTCATAGCCCTGGGCGACGATGTCGACGAACGAGCTGTCGCCGATGACCTCCAGATCGATCTGCGGATAGGCCGCCATGAACGGCGCCACCATCGGCGCCAGCACGAGATCGATCGCCGGTGGCGGCGCGTTGATCCGCAGCCGCCCCGACGGCACCCCGCGCAGGCCCCGCACCTCATCAAGCGCGCCGGCAACGTCGTGCATCGCGGGTGCGACCCGCGCCAGCAGCAATTCGCCGGCCTCCGTCAACGCCACGCTGCGGGTGGTCCGGTTCATCAGTCGGACGCCGAGCCGTTCCTCCAGCTCGCGCAGACGCTGGCTCAGGCTCGAAACAGAGACGCGGCTTTCCACCGCCGCGCGTCGGAAATTGCGGGTGCGGGCGACGGCCACGAAGGCGTCGAGGTCGCGCAGGTCGATCTCGCTCATTGTTCGATATACTGAACAGACTATTTAGGATTGTCCAGCTTATCGCGTCAGTCAGGAGCGCGCATACCCCTCTCGTGATTGCGGAGCGGCGCGCCGCCGCCAGAGGAGAGTTTCATGGACAAGCGCACACTCGGTTCAAACGGTCCGGCCGTCTCAGCCCTCGGCCTCGGCTGTATGGGCATGTCGGATTTTTACGGCCCGGCTGATCGCGGCGAGAGCATCGCCACCATTCATGCCGCGCTCGATGCCGGCATCACCCTGCTCGACACCGGCGACTTCTACGGCATGGGCCACAACGAGATGCTGATCCGTGAGGCGCTGGCCGGGCGCGATCGCGACACGTTGCAGATCAGCGTCAAGTTCGGCGCGTTGCGCACGCCCGACAAGAAATGGCGCGGCTATGACAGCCGCCCCGCCGCGATGTGGAATTTCGTGTCCTATTCGCTGCAACGGCTCGGTGTCGATCACATCGACATCTACCGCCCCGCCCGGCTCGATCCCGATGTGCCGATCGAGGAGACGATTGGCGCAATGGCCGACATGGTGAAGGCCGGATACATCAAACATGTCGGCCTCTCCGAAGTGGGCTCCGACACGATCCGGCGCGCCCATGCGGTGCATCCGATTGCCGACCTGCAGATCGAATACTCGCTGCTCTCGCGCGGCATCGAGAGCGACATCCTGAAAACCTGCCGCGAGCTTGGTATCGGCATCACCGCCTATGGCGTGCTGTCGCGCGGATTGATCAGTGGCCATTGGTCCAGGGACCGCTCGGGCAAGCAGGATTTCCGCGCCATGAGTCCGCGTTTCCAGGGCGAGAATCTCGACGCCAATCTTGCGCTGGTGAATTCGCTGAAGGGCATCGCCGGCGAGATCGGCGCCAGCCCGGCGCAGGTCGCGATCGCCTGGGTGGCGGCGCAGGGCAAGGATATCGTGCCCCTCGTCGGTGCGCGGCGGCGTGATCGCCTGGACGAAGCGCTCGGCGCGCTCGACGTCAAGCTGACGACCGAACAACTCGCCAGGCTCGAAAAAGCCTTTCCGCCGGGGGCCGCGGCCGGCAGTCGCTACCCGGAATCACAGCTCGTCCACATGGACAGCGAGAAGCGGGCCTAACGCCTGTCTCAGCGGTGCCCGCTCAAATCGATGATGACAGGCGTATCACCATTGAGCGGGTTATGCGGGTCACGCGCATATCGCAGCGTCTCGAACCGCATCGACATCGCATCGATCATCACGAGCCGTCCGACGAGGCCCTCGCCAAATCCGACGATTTCGCGGATCGCCTCCAGCGCCATCATCGATCCCAGGATTCCTGCGAGCGCGCCCATCACGCCGGCCTCCTCGCAGGTCGGCACGGTGCCTGGAGGTGGCGGCTCCGGAAACAGGCAGCGATAGGTCGGGTTGAACTCGCCTTTATCGTTGCGCTCATGGGCGCGCAGCGTGGTCAGCGAGCCGTCGAACATGCCGAGGGCTGCGGTGATCAGCGGCTTGGCCGCAAGGAAGCAGGCGTCGGCGACGAGATAGCGGGTTTCGAAATTATCGGATCCGTCGAGCACGATGTCGTAACCGCCGATCAGCGCCATGGCATTGGCTGCGGCAAGGCGCACCGGATGCGCCTCGAATTGCACATGCGGGTTGAGCGCGTGGACCTGCTCGGCGGCGCTGTCGACCTTGCGCGCGCCGACGTCGGGCGTGGCATGGATGATCTGGCGCTGCAGGTTGGAGAGCGACACCGTATCGTCGTCGACCACCCCGAGCGTGCCGACGCCGGCGGCCGCAAGATACATCAGCGCCGGCGCGCCAAGCCCGCCCGCGCCGATCACCAGGACCGAGGCGTCCTTCAGTGCAGCCTGACCGGGACCACCGACCTCGCGCAGCACGATGTGGCGGGCGTAACGTTCGAGTTCCTTGTCGCTCAGCATCTTCTCTCTATCCCTCATCCTGAGGAGCGGCGCCAGCCGCGTCTCGAAGGATGGGTCACCGGCTTCATGGTTCGAGACGCGCGAAGATGCGCTCCTCGCCACAAAGGTCTCCCGGAACCGGCGTACGGTTGTTGTCGACCAAGCAGATGTGCATACTCGGCCCACCTGCAATGCCGGGATTTGTCATGAGAACGGTGCTTTCGGCAACATTGTTGGTGGCAGCCATCGGGGCTGCCGCCGTTCAGCCTGCTTTGGCGCAGATAACGCCGCCATCCACCGCGGGCACAAGGCCGAAGCCGGTCGCGACCACCCCGGTCCGCCCGCCGCCGCTGCAATCCCCGGCGGATACCGCCAGCGCGATGGCGCAGGCCGAACGGCTGGCGCTGCAGTCCGACCTCGCCTGGGTCGGCGAATATAACGGCGCCATCACGGGCGAAGTCAGCGAGCGCATGGTCAACGCGATCAAGGAGTTTCAGAAGAGCCGCGGTTCCAAGCAGACCGGCGTGCTCAACCCGCAGGAGCGCGGCGCGCTTGCCGACACCGCCAAGCGGCGGCAGGAGAATGCAGGCTGGAAAATCATCACCGATGCCGGCACCGGCGTGCGGCTCGGCATTCCGACAAAACTTGTGCCGCAGCAGACCAGCGACGCCAACGGCGCCAAGTGGACCTCGCCGACCGGCACTGTCCAGATTGTGTTGACGCGGCGCAAGGAGACGAACCCGACCACGGCGAAACTCGCCGAGCAGGAGAAGAAGGCGAACGGCCGCGCCATCGACTACAACGTCGTGAAGCCGGACTTCTTCGTCCTATCGGGGCTGCAGGGCCTGAAGAAATTTTACTTGCGCGGCACTTTCAAGGGCGACGAGGTCCGTATCCTCACCATCCTCTATGACCAAGCGGTCGAGAACACGGTCGAACCGGTCGTGATCGCGATGTCGAGCGCATTCAACGCCTTCCCGACCGGCGCCCAGGCCGCAGGCCCGCCGCCGCGCAAGACCGTGGAATACGGCACTGGCATCGTGGTGACCGACGACGGCAACATCGTCACCGATCGCCAGCTCGTCGATGGCTGTGTGGCGATTGCGATTGCCGGCTTTGGTAATGCCGACCGCATCGCCGAAGACAAGGAGCGCGATCTCGCGCTGCTGCGCATCTATGGCGCGCGCGGACTGAAACCGCTGAACCTTGCGGGCGGCAACAGCAAGACGTCGGTGGACGTGACCGGAATGGCCGATCCGCAAAACCAGGGCGGCGGCAATGCCGTGAGCACCATCAAGACCGCGGTCAATGGCACCGATCTTTCGCCGACGCCCGCGATCGGTTTCTCCGGCGCAGCAGTGGTGGATGCTGACGGCAAGTTCGCCGGGCTCGCGCAGATCAAACCGACCCTGGTCGCGGGGCCCGGCAACGCCACCCCGCAGGCGGCCCTCGTGCCGGCCGATGCCATCAGGGATTTCCTCAAGGCCAACGGCGTAAGTGCCGCGGGCACGTCGGCGGATGCAAAGGCCTCCGTCGTACGTGTCATCTGCGTGCGGAAGTAGCTACGGCTGAAAGTCCGGATCGCCGTACGCATGCTGCCGTCCCCGTTAGCGCAGATTGAAACGCACGCCGGCCCGCGCAAGTCCCCCGGCCATGCCGATCGGCGTGCCATCCGCGCGCCAGCACGCTGCGCCCAGCATGGTTCCGTCGTCGTTGAAGGCGATGCCGTTCATGCCGCCTGCCACGGTCGGCATCGGCGCGATGCGGTGACCCATCGCTGCGAGTTTGGCGCGCACGCTCTCGGGGACCGCAAGCTCGACCTCCAGCGCATTGCCCTCGGTCCAGACCCGCGGTGCCTCGACCGCCTCCTGCAGGCTCATGCCATGATCAATCAAATTGATCAGCGCCTGCAGCGCGCTCGGGAAGATGCGCTTTCCTCCCGGCAGTCCCAGCGCATAACGCAACTTGCCGTCGCGCAGCGCCATCATGGGCGACATCGAGGTCGTGACGCGTTTGCCTGCCGCCAGCGACAGTGCATGTCCCGGCCGCGGGTCGTACAGGTTCATGTAGTTGTTCGGGATGGTGCCGAGACCGGGGATCATGATCTTTGCGCCAAAGAGATTGTTGATCGTCTGCGTGGTCGCCACCACGTTGCCGAAGCTATCGGCCGCCGTCATGTGCGTGGTGTGCGCGCCTTCGAGCTGCGCGACCCCCGCGCTCCAGGCCTGCGCGTGGTTGTCGTCGATCGCGTGACGGCGCTCGTCGGCATAGGCCTTCGAGATCAGCCGTTCCACCGGCACGTTGATGTAAGCGGGATCGCCGCTCGCCGCCGCGCGATCGGCAAAGGCGATCTTCAGCACCTCGGCGAGATAATGGATGGTCTGCGCGGTCCCAAAACCGAGCGCGGCGATGTCATAGCCCTCGAGGATGTTGAGCATCTGCGTGATGTGCACCCCGGAGGCGGCGGGCGGCGGCGGACCCAAAATGGTCCAGCCGCGATAGTCGGCGCGGATCGGCTGCCGTTCGACCGTCTTGTAGGTGGTCAGGTCTTCATGCGCGATGAAGCCGCCCTTCACCTTCATATAGTCGACAAGGACGTTGCCGAGCAGGCCGTTGTAGAGCGCGTCCGCGCCGTACTGCGAGATGTAAGTCAGCGTCTCCGCATATTCGGCCTGCACCACCCGCTCGCCCGGCTTCAATGGCTCGCCGTTGGGCAGATAGATCGCCGAGATCGGCTTGTCCCGCAGCATCACCGCGGCGCTGTCGCTGATGCATTCGTGCAAGTAGGGCGTCGCCGCATAGCCGCGCGCGGCGTGCTTGATCGCCGGCTGCATCACGTCGGCAAGGCTCATGGTGCCGAACCGCGCCAGCGTCTCGCACCACGCCTTCAGCGAGCCGGGAACGGCCACCGCCTTCGGCCCGTTGAGATTCTCGTCGCCAACCGTGTCGAACACGTCATGCGCCGAACCGGGTTTCGAGGTGTAGGTGTCGGGCTTCACGGCTTTCGGCACCGTGCTCTGCCCGTCGATGAAGCGATGCGTCCCGTCGGCGAGCCGGATATGCGCCATGCCGCCGCCGATGATGCCGACCATCATCGGCTCGACCACGGTCAGGGTGAACAGCGTGGCGATGGCTGCGTCAACGGCGTTGCCGCCGGCCGCCAGCATCTCGGCCCCCGCACTCGAGGCCAGCGGATGATTGCTCACCACCATGCCGCGGCTCGATGTCGCCGGCTGCTTCTGACATTCGAACAAGGTCGCCGCGCGACCGCGCCAGTTTCCACCTATCGCCATTTTTTTCTCGTTATGCCCGAGCGTTGGCCGTGATGTTTCCCGGCCTTGGTCGCCTGGTCAAGCGCTCTGTTGTAGGGTGGCCAAAGCGGCAGCGTGCGCGCCTACACGCGTGCAACGAGAAAGGTGGGCACGGCGCTGCCGCGCCTTTGCCCACCCTACACCATCTCGCAAGATTGGGCCGAACCTTATCGTGGCTTCACTTCTGGCACTTCGGGCACCAGAAGGTGGAACGGCCGTTCTGGTTGAAGCGGCGGATGGTGCCGCCGCAGCGCGGCGTCTGGCATTTCTCGCCTTCGCGGTCATAAACCTGAAACGAGTGCTGGAAGTAGCCGAGCTCGCCGGAGGTCTGACGATGATCGCGCAAGGACGAGCCGCCGGCCTTGATCGCCTGGTTCAACACGGTGTGAATTTCCTTCACCAGATGCCGCGCATGATCGGTGGTCTCGCCTTTTTTCGTCGACAAGGTCGCGGCGAGGCGGCGCGGCGACAGATGCGCGCGGTAGAGCGCCTCGCAGACATAGATGTTGCCAAGTCCCGCCACGACGCGCTGGTCAAGCAATGCCGCCTTCAGGCTGGTCTTCTTGTTGTGACAGGACCGCGCCAGCATGTCGGCGCCGAAGGCGTTGCCGAGCGGTTCGGGACCCAACCCCTGCAGCAAGGGCTCGTCCTCCAGTTCGCTGCGGGCGATGATCTTCATATAGCCGAAGCGTCGCGGATCGTTGAACACGACCGCAGCACCCGAAGACATGTGGAACACGACGTGGTCGTGAGCGCGGTCCTCGCTGCGCGCGTAGTGAAAATCGCCGGGCGTGCGGCTCCCCTCGCCCTGCTGCACGCGGAACGAGCCCGACATGCCCAGATGCATCAGCAGCACGTCGCCCGAGGTGAGGTCGGCCATCAGGTATTTGGCGCGGCGGCCAAGCCCGGTCACGGTCTGGCCCTGCAGGCGGCTGGTAAAATCCTTTTGAAAGGGAAAGCGCAGATCTTTCCGCCGGGCTTCGGCTTTGATGATTTTCGCCCCTTCCATAACCGGTTGCAGGCCGCGGCGGACGGTCTCGACTTCAGGTAATTCGGGCATGGGGTCATTCACCTTATGGAAGCCGTGTGATAGCCCCAATGCCGCGGCCGCGCTATGGTCCGCCTGATGGGGTGCAGTGGGCGCAGTGAGTAACGAGTGATGGATCGGCCGGACCAAACCACGCATTTCGGCTTCAGGGATGTCCCCCTGGGCGAAAAGCAGACGCTGGTGAACGAGGTATTTCACAGCGTCGCCTCGCGCTACGATCTGATGAACGACCTGATGTCGGCCGGCCTGCACCGGGCCTGGAAGGACATCATGGTCACCCAGCTCAATCCGCCAAGGAACGATGCACCGTTCGCGCTGCTCGATGTGGCCGGCGGCACCGGCGACGTGGCGTTTCGCGCCGCCAAGGCATCCGGCGCAGGCTTTCGCGCCACCGTCTGCGACATCAATCTGGATATGCTCGAGGTCGGCCGCAACCGCGCCGTCGCGCAGCACCTCGACGATCGCGTCGGCTTTGTCGAAGGCAATGCGGAAGCGCTGGCGTTTTCCGATCGTGCCTTCGACGGCTACACGATTGCTTTTGGTATTCGCAACGTGCCGCAGATCGATCTGGCGCTGAAGGAAGCTTATCGCGTGCTGCGTCCCGGCAGCCGATTCCTGTGCCTGGAATTCTCCACTGTCGACGTGCCCGGCCTCGACAGGCTCTATGACATGTTCTCGTTCCGCGTCATTCCGCCGCTCGGCCGTGCGATCACGGGCGATGCCGAGTCGTATCAGTATCTCGTCGAATCGATCCGCAAGTTCCCCAAGCCCAATGCCTTCGCCGACATGATCCGCGCCGCCGGTTTTGCGCGCGTAAAGTGGCAAAGCCTTTCCGGCGGCATCGTGGCGCTGCATTCAGGCTGGCGTTTGTGATCTCGGCGACCACCCACATCGCAAGACTTGCACGCGCCGGCTTTGTGTTCGCGCGCGAGGGCGTGTTCGGCGTCGTTGATCCCAGCCTCGTGCCGCCGCCGGCGCAGCTCCTCATGAAGCTGGCGCGGCTGATCGAGCGACGAGGCGCGAAATCCGGTCCCAGACTGTCGCGGGCGCTCACCCGGCTCGGGCCGGCCTATCTCAAGCTCGGACAGTTTCTCGCCACGCGGCCCGACGTCGTCGGCGTTGCGATGGCGCGCGACCTTGAAAACCTGCAGGACCGCCTGCCGCCGTTCTCGCAAGCCGAAGCCGAGGCTGCGATCGCGCAATCGCTGGAAAAGCCTGTGTCACAGGCCTTTGCGACCTTCGGGCCATCCGTTGCCGCCGCCTCGATTGCGCAGGTTCATCGCGGCGAGACCCTGAATAATGGCGAGCGCAAGCAGGTCGCGATCAAGGTGCTGCGCCCCAACGTGGCTTCGCGCTTCCGCCGCGATCTCTCCGACTTCTTCTTTGTCGCGCACAAGGCCGAGGCGCATTCGGCCGAAGCGCGCCGTCTGCGCCTCATTGAAGTGATCAACACCATGTCGCGCTCGGTCGCGATGGAAATGGATCTGCGGCTGGAGGCGGCCGCACTCTCCGAGATGGCGGAGAACACCCGCGACGATCCGGATTTCCGTATTCCGACCGTCGACTGGGACCGCACCACCCACAACGTGCTGACGATGGAGTGGATCGACGGCATTGCGCTGAACGATCACGCGAGACTCGCGCAGGCCCAGGTCGATCTGCCGGAGCTCGGCCGCAAGGTGATCCAGAGTTTTCTGCGCCACGCGCTGCGCGACGGCTTTTTCCATGCCGACATGCATCCGGGCAATCTGTTCCTCGATGACGAGGGGCGCCTGGTGGCGGTGGACTTCGGCATCATGGGCCGGCTCGGCCTGAAAGAGCGGCGCTTCCTTGCCGAGATCCTGCTCGGCTTCATCACGCGCGATTATCGCCGCGTCGCCGAGGTGCATTTCGAGGCCGGCTATGTGCCGGGCCATCACTCGGTGGAGAATTTTGCGCAGGCCATCCGTGCCATCGGCGAGCCGATCCACAATCGCACCGCCGAGGAAATCTCGATGGCGCGGTTGCTGACCTTGCTACTCGAGGTCACCGGATTGTTCGACATGCAGACCCGGCCCGAATTGATCCTGCTGCAGAAGACCATGGTGGTGGTGGAAGGCGTCGCGCGCGGCTTCGATCCAAAACTCGACATCTGGAAGGTCGCAGACCCCGTGGTGCGCGAATGGATCGAGCGCAATCTCGGCCCGATCGGCCGCATCCAGGGCGCCATGGCCGGCGCCGGCGAACTCGGTCGCGTCGCCGCAAGCGTGCCAGCGCTGGCCAGCCGGGCCGTGAGCGTGCTGGAGCATATGGAGAAGATGGTCCGCGAAGGCGTCACGCTGTCGCCGGAGACCATCGCCGCCTTCAGCCGTGCCGAAGCCCGCAAGGACCGCTGGCGCACGTTGGCGCTCTGGATCATCGCGGTCACCTTCATTGGAATTCTCTGGGCGGTTCGGCAACTCTGATTGCAATGCAATCACTAAAATGATAGCATTGCTATCATTTCGACAGAGGCCCGCCATGGCCAGCCTGACCATTCGAAAACTCGATGAGAGCATCAAGGCCTACCTGCGGCTGCGCGCGGCCAGCAACGGCCGTTCGGTCGAGGAAGAGGTCCGGGTGATCCTGGGCGAGTACACCGAGGGCCGGCCAGCCTCTGCCGTCACCCAATCCGCGACAGCGCCGACCGCGACACCGGAGCCGGCCCCGGCGCGCGAAGCCGCCACGCGCCTCGCCCGCGTCACCCTGATCATCGGCGGCGGCATTGCCGCCTACAAATCGCTCGACCTGATCCGCAGGCTCAAGGAGCGGCAGATCGAGGTGCGCTGCGTGTTGACGCAAGCCGCACAGCAATTCGTCACGCCGCTTGCAGCCAGCGCCCTGTCGCACGAGCGCGTCTACACCGACCTGTTCGATCCCGGCAGCGAGTTCGACGCCGGCCATATCCGCCTCGCCCGCGAATGCGACCTCATCGTGGTCGCGCCCGCCACGGCGGATTTGATGGCGAAGATGGCGCATGGCCTTGCCGACGATCTCGCCAGCGCCATCCTTCTCGCCGCCAACAAGCCGGTGTTGCTGGCACCCGCTATGAATCCGCTGATGTGGAACAATGCCGCCACGCGCCGCAATGTCATGCAGCTTCGCCGCGACGGTATCCACACCGTCGGCCCCAATGCCGGCGAGATGGCGGAAGCCGGCGAAGCCGGTGTCGGCCGCATGTCGGAGCCGACCGAGATCGCGGCGGCCGCCGACCACATGCTACGCCCGCCGAAGCCGCGCCCGCTCGCCGGCAAGCGCGTGCTGATCACCGCGGGTCCGACGCATGAGCCGATCGATCCCGTGCGCTACATCGCCAACCGCTCGTCCGGCAAGCAAGGTTTTGCCATCGCCGCCGCCGCACAAGCCGCAGGCGCCGACGTCGTACTGGTGACCGGCCCCGTCGATTTGCGCGACCCTGCCGGCGTCAACGTCATTCACGTGGAATCCGCGCGTGACATGCTGCATCGGGTGGAAGCGGCATTGCCCGCCGATATCGCAATCTTTGCCGCGGCTGTCGCCGACTGGCGCGTTGCAAGTGAGGGCGCGCAGAAGCTGAAGAAGACGTCGGCCGGCATGCCACCGCTGCAGCTCGTCGAAAATCCCGACATCCTGGCGACGGTTTCCAAATTGAAGGACAAGCGTCCGCCACTGGTGATCGGCTTTGCCGCCGAGACCGAGCACCTGATCGACAACGCAAAAGCCAAGATCAAGCGCAAGGGGTGCGACTGGATCGTCGCCAACGACGTCTCGCCCGCCACCGGCGTGATGGGCGGCGATCGCAACACTGTTCATTTGCTCACGCGCGACGGCGCCGACTTCGCAGTCGACTCTTGGCCCGTGATGACCAAGGAACAGGTCGCAACCGAACTGGTGGCGCGGATCGCAAGTAAAGTCGGAGGCAAGGCGTGAGCGGCGAGGTGAAGGTCGACATCCGGCAATTGCCGCACGCCGAAGGGCTCGCGCTGCCGGCCTATCAGAGCGCGGATGCCGCAGGACTTGATCTGCTTGCCGCGCTGCCGGCGGAAGCGCCTTTGATTCTTGCGCCCGGCAAGTATGCGATGGTGCCGACCGGACTCTCGATCGCGCTGCCGCGCGGCTACGAGGCACAGGTGCGTCCACGCTCGGGCCTTGCCGCCAAGCACGGCGTCACCGTGCTCAATTCCCCCGGCACGATCGATGCGGATTACCGCGGCGAGATCTCGGTCATCCTGATCAACCATGGTGAGACGGCGTTTGCGATCAAGCGCGGCGAGCGCATCGCGCAAATGGTGATCGCGCCGGTCGTGCAGGCGCAGCTCGTTGCGGTCACGACGCTTTCCGACACCGACCGTGGCAGCGGCGGGTTCGGCTCGACCGGACGCTAAGACGGCTCGCGCCCGCGCAAATACGGACAGTTTTCCAAGACGGCGCCGCAATTTTCCACGACCCTTTTCGCGTTCACGGTCTGGACTCTTACCCCGTGAGTCACCTTGGGACTATTCTCTCGCGATTCGCGCGCCGGTGTGGGGAAGCACCGGGCGTGGATACGTGCGTTCCCTGGGGCAAATCATGTCGGGCGTAGTCGCGGCAATGCGTCGAACCCTGCTGTCGTGCACCTCACTGGCGCGCCACGGCGTGACCGGACTTGCCTCGACGCTGCTCCTGGGTGGAACCGCCAGCGCCAACGAACACGCCGTCGTGGACGCATTTTCCGCCCTTAATCACCAGGAATTCGCGGTGTTGACCACCGCGCTGGCGCTGCTCGGCTTTTCCGTGGTCGCGGCGATCCTGCTGATGCGCAATCGCACCCGCGCGGCGAAGAACGAGGGCAAGCTCAGAAGCGAAATCGCCGAGTTGCAAGCCCAGGCCGACCGGCTGCGCGCGCTCCTGTTTGCCGAGCCGCAGGTCCTGATCTCCTGGCCCGCCGGCGAAGACCGCCCGCGAATCACCGGCGACATCGCCCTGTTGCTGCCGCAGGAGCCCCAGACGCCGCAGCGCGTGCTCGCTTTTGGCACCTGGCTGCCTCCGGAACCCGCCCTGCAGATGGACCATGCCGTCGACGCGCTCCGCGACAAGGGCGAGGGGTTCTTGCTCAACCTCGCCACCACGTCCGGCCGCGCGGTGGAAGCGATGGGCCGCGCCATCGGCGGCCAAGCCATTGTTCGGATTCGCGAACTCTCGGGCGTACGACGGGAACTCGCCGAGTCCAACCTGCGCTACAGGACACTCGCCGAGGAAACCGAGCTGTTGCGCGACTTCGCGGCATCGGCGCCGTGGCCGATCTGGGCAAAGGGCGCGGGCGGCGAACTGCGTTACGCCAACGCGGCCTATGTGAAGGCGACCCAGGCGGCCAGCATCACGGATGCCCTGCAGCGCAACCTCGAACTTCTGGAGTCCGACCAGCACGGCGAGATGGCAAGGGCGCTCGGCGAAAAAGGCGGCTATGCCGCACGGCTTCCGATCGTGGTCGGCGGCGAACGGCATACCTATGACGTGCAGGCGCTGAAATTCGGCAGCGGCAGCGTCGCCGCCGCCGTCGACGCCAGCGAAGCGGTGGAACTGAGTGCCGCACTGACGCGGATGAGCGAGGCGCATCGCCGCACGCTCGACCAGCTCTCCTCGGGCGTTGCCGTGTTCGACGCCAGTCGTCGACTCGCGTTCTACAACGAGTCTTATCGACGCCTCTGGGGCCTCGATCAGGCTTTCCTCGATTCCCATCCCGACGATTCCAACGTGCTCGACCGGTTGCGCGCCAGTCGCAAGCTGCCGGAGCAGCCCGATTTCCGCGCCTGGAAGGCCAAGCTGCACGAGGCCTATCGCGCGGTGGAGCCGGAGACCTACACGTGGTTCCTGCCTGACGGCCGTGCGATTGCGGTTGTCACCACGCCCAATCTCGAAGGCGGCGTCACCTACCTGTTTGACAACGTCAGCGAAAGCCTCGACATGGCGCGGCGGTTCGACGGGCTGATCCGCGTCCAGCGCGAAACGCTCGACAGCCTGACCGAGGCGGTCGCGGTGTTTGGCAGCAACGGCCGTATTCAATTGTTCAATCCGGCCTTCGCCAAAATGTGGAAGCTTTCGCCGGAAGCCTTACGCGAGCAACCGCATATCGAGACGGTGGAAGCGCTGTGCCGGCCGCTGTTCGATGACGGCCCGACCTGGCGTGCGCTGCGCGAGGCCATCACCGCGATCGAGAATCGCGCGCAGGTCGCTCAGAAGCTGGAGCGCAAGGACGGCAGCGTGCTGGAATGCATGACCATGCCACTGCCCGACGGCGCGACCATGCTGACCTTCCAGGACATCACCGACACCGAGAACGTCGAGCGCGCGCTGCGTGAGCGCAACGAGGCGCTGGAAACCGCCGACCAGATGAAGGTGGATTTCGTCCACCACGTTTCCTACGAGCTGCGCTCGCCGCTCACCACCATCATCGGCTTTGCGCATTTCCTCAGCGATCCCTCGACCGGTCCCTTAACGCCGAAACAGGCCGAATATCTCGACTACGTCACCAAATCGACCAATGCGCTGTTGGCTCTGACCAACAACATCCTCGATCTCGCCACCATCGACGCCGGCGCCATGAAGCTCGAGCTTGGCGCGGTCGACGTCGGAAAGGCCATCCAGTCCGCCGCCGAAGGCATTCAGGATCGCCTTGCCACCGACCGCATCACGCTTGAAGTCGATATCGATCCCGGCATCGGCACCTTCACCGGCGATGAGCGGCGTGTGATTCAGGTGCTTTATAACCTGCTCGCCAACGCCGTCGGCTTCTCGCCCCACGACGCGGTCGTCACCATCCGTGCGCGGCGAACCGACACCCATATCGTGTTCGCGGTTGCCGATACCGGCCCCGGCATTCCTCCCGAGGCCAAAGACAAGGTGTTCGACTGGTTCGAAAGCTCGTCGAACGGATCGCGGCATCGTGGCGCCGGACTTGGCCTTTCGCTGGTGCGCTCGTTTGTGCAATTGCACGGCGGCGAGGTACGCTTCGACCCGACCGTTGCCAGAGGCACGACCGTGATTTGCGAATTCCCGCTCGACCGATCCGCTCAGCGTCACGCCGCGGAATGACCGGAACCACCACATTCTCGCTCGCGCTTCCGAACGAGGCCGCGACCGGCGCTCTGATGGCCGACCTTGCGCTGCTGACCGGCCCCGGCGACGTCATCACACTGTCGGGCGATCTCGGCGCCGGCAAGACGGCGGCGGCGCGCGCCATGATCCGCTATCTCGCCGATGACGACGCGCTCGAAGTGCCGAGCCCGACCTTCACGCTTGCGCAACACTACGACCTGCCGTCGTTTCCGCTCATTCACGCCGATCTTTACCGCATCAACAATGGCGCCGAACTCGAGGAGATCGGCCTGTCGCCATTGCCGGAGGCAACCGTCGCGCTGATCGAATGGCCGGAGCGCGCCACGGACGCATTGCCTGCCGATCGCATCGACATCGCGCTCAGCCACCGTCCCGCACTTGGCACGAATGCACGTGCCGCCGAGATTACCGGCTTCGGCAAGGCCGCTTCCATCGTCGAGCGATTGAAAGCACTACGCCAGTTTCTGGATGATGCGAACTTCGCTGATGCGCGCCGCCAGCGCATGGCCGGCGACGCCTCGATCCGTTCCTATGCGCGGCTGATCCGCGACAAGGTCTTCATCCTGATGAATTCGCCGAAGCGCCCGGATGGACCGGCGATCTATGACGGCAAGTCCTACAGCGCCGCCGTGCATCTTGCCGAAGACGTCAAACCCTTTGTCGCCATCGCCGGCGGGCTGCGGTCCATCGCCCTTTCAGCGCCGGCGATCCATCACGCCGACCTCGATCAGGGATTTCTGATCACCGAGGATTTTGGCACGGAAGGCGTCATCGAGGGCGAACCGCCACAGCCGATGGCCGAGCGCTACGAAACCGCAACCGACATGCTCGCGGCGATGCACCGCGAACCCTTGCCGGCCACGTTGCCGCTCGCGCCGCAAATCACCTACCCGATCCCTGCTTTCGACACCGAAGCGATGCTTGTCGAGATCGGGCTGATGCCGGAATGGTATCTGCCCGATCGCGAGGCCGCGCTCAGCGACGAGGCGCGCGTGCAATTCTTCGCCATGTGGCGCGACTTGCTCGACCGCAAGCTGTCGGCAGCAACAAGGACCTGGGTGATGCGCGACTATCACTCGCCCAACATCATCTGGCTCGGCGATCGCGACGGCATCAAGCGCATCGGAATCCTCGACTTCCAGGATGCCGTGCTTGGACCTGCCGCCTACGACCTGGTGTCGCTGTTGCAGGACGCCCGCATCGACGTGCCCGAGCCGCTCGAGCTCGCCTTGCTGTCGCGCTACATCAAGGCACGCCGCGCTGCGGATGAAGCATTCGATCCGGCGTCCTTTGCCGAGCTCTATGCCATCATGTCGGCGCAGCGCAACACGCGGCTGCTCGGCACCTTTGCGCGGCTGAACCGCCGCGACGGCAAGCCGCAATATCTGCGTCACCAGCCCCGGATCTGGACCTATCTCACCCGCTCGCTGGCGCACCCTGCGCTTGCGGATTTTCGCGCCTGGTATGCGGCCAACGTTCCGCCCCCGGTCGCGTAATTTACCACTTGTTAGCCATCGCGCCCGTAGACTTGCGGCAGGTGCCGCACAACGAGGTGCGGTCCATATTGCTGGCAAATGGATTTTGAACCATGGCGTCTACGACAGAGCGGCGCAGGGGTGATCGGGTCGTATTCGAGCGGGGTATCCCGGCCCATATGATGGGGATTGACGGGACTTGGCGGCGCGACTGCGTCATGGAAGACGTGTCCGAGACGGGCGCCAAGCTGACGGTGGAAGGCTCCGTCGAAGGACTGCACCTCAAGGAGTTCTTCCTGCTCTTGTCCTCGACCGGTCTTGCCTATCGCCGCTGCGAGCTCGCCTGGGTCAATGGCGACCAGATCGGCGTCAACTTCCTCAAACCCGGCGACAAGAAGAAAAAGGCAACGCGGCGCGCCGCGGCCGAGGCTTGATTCCGGCCGTCGCACGGCCGTCATATCCGGCCACTATGGCCTGATGACCACACCTCCGGGCGAATCGCCGTGATATGATTGCCCGGTATCATGAAGAACGCTCGAGACGTATGACTGTCCATCCCACCAAAGCCATGGTCCTCGCCGCCGGATTCGGCGTGCGGATGCGCCCCCTTACCGACAAGATGCCGAAACCGCTGGTGCGGGTCGCGGGGCAGCCCCTGCTCGACCATGTGCTGGACAAACTCGCGACCGCCGGGGTCGGCGAGGCCGTGGTCAACGTGCACTATCTGCCCGACCAGATCATCGATCACACGCGCGACCGCAAGTCGCCACGCGTCATCATCTCCGACGAGCGCGATCAGGTGCTCGGCACCGGTGGCGCGGTCGTCAAGGCGCTGCCCCTGCTTGGCAGTGCGCCGTTCTTTCATGTCAACGCCGACACCATGTGGATTGACGGCGTGCGGCCCAATCTGTCGCGGCTGGCCGAAGCGTTCGATCCCGATCGAATGGACATCCTGTTGCTGATGGCGCCGACCACCTCCAGCATCGGCTATAGCGGCCGCGGCGACTACTCGATGCTTCCTGATGGCGCCCTGCGCAAGCGACGCGAGCTGCAGGTCGTGCCATTCGTCTATGCCGGCGCGGCAATCATGTCGCCCTCGCTGTTTGCAGACGCGCCGTCAGGCGAATTCTCGCTGACGAGAATGTTCGACCGCGCCAATGAGCAGGAGCGCCTGTTCGGCCTGCGGCTCGACGGCGTCTGGATGCATGTCGGAACGCCCGACGCTGTCCAGGCCGCGGAAGAGGCGTTTCTGGAGAGCGTGGCCTGATCACCCGCATGCGCGGGGTGATGACAGCGGGGACTATTTGGTCCTCGGCGATGACCAACCCGTATTAGCTCCCTATATTGGCGCCTGATCCCGAATCAGGCCCCTCATGCGCGTCCGCAGCGTTCCCGTCTCCGTGCCATTCCTGCGCACCGTCATCGCCGCTCTGGTCGATGGCGAATTGATCGGCGGCTTCGACGCGCGCAAGGAACCGGAGCGGCTGGCGCAGGCCACGCTCTATCTCCCGACGCGTCGCGCCGGCCGGCTGGCGCGCGAGATCTTCCTCGATGTGCTCGACGTCGATGCTGCGATTCTGCCGCGCATCGTCGCGCTCGGCGACATCGACGAGGACGAGCTGGCGTTTTCCGAAGATGCCGACATCAGCGGCATTGCGCCGCTCGACATTCCGCCCAAACTCGGCGAGCTGGAACGCCGGCTGACGCTGGCGAGGCTGGTCGCAGCCTGGGCAAAGCGGCCCGTGCTGTCGCCGCTCGTGGTCGGGGGGCCGGCCTCGACGCTGTCGCTGGCCGGCGATCTCGCGCGCCTGATCGACGACATGGTGACGCGCGGCGTCGACTGGGGCGCGCTCGACGGCCTGGTGCCGGACCAGTTCGACAAATACTGGCAGCACACGCTGGAATTCCTGCAGATCGCGCGCCAGTTCTGGCCGGACTATCTCGCCGAGACCAACCGGATCGAGCCTGCGCGGCGGCGCGATCTGTTGATCGACGCCGAGGCCGCTCGCATCACCAGGCAGCATGATGCGCCCGTCATCGCCGCAGGCTCCACGGGCTCGATGCCGTCGACGGCAAAATTCCTGCATGCGGTGGCAAAGCTCCCGCACGGCGCCGTCGTGCTGCCGGGCCTCGACACCGATCTCGATGAGGAGGCCTGGCGATCGATCGGTGGCGTGAAGAACGCGCAAGGCATCTTCACCACGCAGCCCGCCTCCAATCATCCGCAATTTGCCATGCATGCGCTGCTGGCGCGGTTCGGCCTCAAGCGCAGCGCCGTCGAAATTCTCGGGCGGCCCGCACCCGGTGGCCGCGAGGTCTTGGCATCGGAGGCGATGCGGCCGTCGAACGCGACGGCGGAGTGGTATGACCGGCTGAAGCGGCTCGATATCGCCGCCCAGATCGCATCCGGCATGGACCGGCTTGCCGTGATCGAAGCGCCCAATCCCGAGATGGAGGCGCTCGCCATTGCGGTGGCGATGCGCGAGGCGCGGCATCTGAACAAATCGGTGGCCTTGGTGACGCCCGACCGCGCGCTGGCGCGGCGCGTGATGGCGGCGCTGGCGCGGTGGAATCTCGAATTCAACGATTCCGGCGGCGACGCGCTGCTGGAAACATCGGCCGGGATTTTTGCGCGCCTTGCCGCCGAGGCCGCCACGAGCGGTCTCGAACCGGCGGCGTTGCTCGCGCTGCTCAAGCATCCGCTGTTCCGGCTTGGCTACGCGCACGCCGGACTGCGGCACGGCATCGAGGTTCTGGAGCTCGCTTTGTTGCGCGGCACGCGGCCTCAAGCCCGCAGCCAAGGGCTGGCGCGTGATCTTGCGACTTTCCGCGAAGAGTTACGCAAGCTGAACGCCAAGGAAATTTCTACACTGCATGCCGCCGAGCCGCGGGCGCGGCTGCGCGATGTCGATCTCGATCAGGCAGAGCTCGTCGTCACGGCGTTGCAAACCGCGCTGGCGCCGCTGGAAGGCCTCGCCTCGTCGGCACAATACGACTTTGCCGAGCTGGCACAGCGTCATCGCGAAGTGCTGATCGCGCTGTCGTCGGACCATCATGGCACAGCGCAGGCGTTCGAGGGGCCCGATGGCCTTGCCCTCTCGGCCGCCTTTGACGAATTGATCGGCAAGCAGCAACGCAGCGGCCTGGCTACGCCGCTCGCTGATTACGCCGAGTTGTTCCAGGCCGCCTTTGCCGATCGCATGGTGCGGCGCGCCGAGCTTGCCGATGCAAAGCTGCAGATCTTCGGCCAGCTCGAAGCGCGTCTCACCGAATCCGACCGCATCATCCTCGGAGGACTGGTTGAAGGGGTGTGGCCGCCGGCGCCGCGCGTCGATCCCTGGTTGAGCCGGCCGATGCGCCATGAGCTGGGCCTCGACCTGCCGGAGCGCCGCATCGGCCTATCCGCGCACGACTTTGCGCAACTGCTCGGCCATGACGAGGTGATCCTCAGCCATGCCGCAAAAGTCGGCGGTGCACCGGCGGTGGCCTCGCGCTTCCTGCACCGGCTGGAAGCCGTGGCCGGCGAAGATCGCTGGAAGGCGGCGAAAGCCGCCGGCGCAACCTATGTCCACTACGCCGGCGCGATCGACCAGCCGGCCGAAGTCAAGCCCATCGAGCAGCCGACGCCGCGCCCGCCGCGCGAGACGCGGCCGACAAAACTCTCGGTCACCGCGATCGAGGACTGGCTGCGCGATCCCTACACGATCTATGCCCGGCATATCCTCAAGCTTGACCCGCTCGATCCCGTCGATATGCCGCTGTCGGCCGCCGACCGAGGTTCGGCGATCCATGAATCGCTCGGCGAGTTCACGACCGCGCATGCCAACGCCTTGCCTGATGATGTCGTCAACGTGCTGCGCGCCATCGGCGACAAGCATTTTGCGCCGTTGATGGAGCGGCCCGAAGCGCGTGCGCTCTGGTGGCCGCGCTTTCTGCGTATCGCGCACTGGTTCGCCGGATGGGAGGCCGCACGCCGCGGCGAGATCGATGCGATCGCGGCCGAAATCCGCGGCGAGATCAAGATCCCGCTCGACAATGCGCGCAGCTTCACCCTGTCGGCGCGCGCCGACCGCATCGAGCGCCGCCGCGACGGCAGCTACACCTTGCTCGACTACAAGACCGGCCAGCCGCCGACGGGCAAGCAGGTTCGGATGGGCCTGTCGCCGCAGCTCACGCTGGAAGCCGCGATCTTGCGCGAAGGCGGATTTGAGGGGATCGACGCCGGTTCGTCGGTGGGGGAGCTCGCCTATGTCAGGCTGAGCGGCAACAATCCGCCGGGCGAGCACAAGACCGTCGAACTGAAGATCAAGCCGAACGACACGCCGCAGCGGCCGGACGATGCCGCCGATTATGCGCGGCGCCAGCTGGAAGAACTGGTCCGCCGCTTCGAGAATCCGGATGAGCCCTATCGCTCGCTGGTTCTGTCGATGTGGGCGGCCCGCTACGGCGACTACGACAATCTCGCCCGCGTCAAGGAATGGTCAGCCGCGGGCGGCATCGCGCTGGAGGAATGGTGAAGGCGCCGCGCACCATACCGCCGCCCGTCCGCGATGCGCAGGCCCGCGCCTCCGATCCGGCGGCGTCGGCTTTCGTCTCGGCCAATGCCGGCTCCGGCAAGACGCACGTGCTGGTGCAGCGCGTGATCCGGCTCTTGCTGTCGGGCGTGCCGCCGGAAAAAATCCTGTGCCTCACCTTCACCAAAGCGGCCGCCGCCAACATGGCCGAGCGCGTGTTCACGACGCTTGGCCACTGGGTAACGCTCGACGACGCCGACCTTGACGCCGCGATCCGCGACGCCGGCATTGCGCATCCGAATGCGAAACTGCGCAAGTCGGCGCGCGAATTGTTTGCCTCCGCGCTGGAGACGCCGGGCGGCCTGAAGGTGCAGACCATCCACGCACTCTGCACGCGCCTGCTGCAACAGTTTCCGTTCGAGGCTAACGTGCCGGCGCGCTTCGCCGTGCTCGACGATCGCGACCAGACCGAGATGATGGAGCGCGCCAGCCTTGCCGTGCTGCTCGATGCCGCGCGTGCGCCCGACAGCGCCCTCGGCCAGGCGCTGCGTACCTCCATGGCGAGCGCCGCCGACGTCACGTTCAAGGAAGTTGTGCGCGAGGCCTGCCTCAGCCGCGACCATTTCATGGCGTGGACGGATGCGGCCGGCAGCGCTGCAGAGGCGGCGCGGCAAGCGTCAGAGGCCCTGGGCATTTCAGAGAGCGATCGCATCGAGGACATCGAACACGACATCGTCGATGGGCCTCATTTGCCTCGCGCGCGCTGGGAAGAGTTCGCATCGGCCCTGGAACGAGGCGCAAAGACCGAGCAGGACAATGCCGATCGCTTGCGGGCGGCGCTCGCCGCCACGGACGCGTTGCAGGTCGAGACATATCTCGGCGTCTTCCTGACTGAAGGCGACCGCACGCCGCGCAAGACCCTGCTGACATCAAACTTCCGCAAGATCAACCGCGACCTGGACAAGCGGTTCGATGACGAAAGCAAGCGTCTCGAAGCGCTGATCGAGAAACGCCGCGCCGTGATCGTGCGCGACCGCACCGAAGCCTTGCTGCACATCGCAACCGCCGCGGCTGCCAATTATCGCCGCGAGAAGCGCGAGCGCGGGCTGCTCGACTATGACGACCTGATCGACAAGACGCTGGCGCTGCTGGAGAGCGGCGCATCGGGCTGGGTGCATTACAAGCTCGACCGCGGCGTCGACCATGTGCTGATCGACGAGGCGCAGGATACCAGCCCCCGGCAATGGGACATTGTCGCGCATATCGTGTCGGAATTCACCTCCGGCGCCGGCGCGCGCGGCGAGGCGGTGCGCACGATGTTTGCCGTGGGTGACGAGAAGCAGTCGATCTTCTCGTTCCAGGGTGCAGACCCCCACCAGTTCGACGAACGGCGTCGGTCGTTCCAGAAGAACTTCGGGGATGCCCGACTGAAGTTCGAACGTATCCCCTTCACTTTTTCCTTCCGCTCGGGCGCGGCGATCCTGCAATCGGTCGACCATGTCTTCCGGGACGAGACGATCTATCGCAGCATCCATGCCGAGGAAGCGCGCCCCGTGCACAACGCGCTGCCCGATTCCGATCCGAGCCAGATCGAGCTCTGGGAATTGTCGGAAACCGACGACAAGCAGGACATCGAGGGCTGGCGTGCGCCGTTCGACGGCGTGCCGGTGACGTCAGCCGAGGTCAAGCTGTCGAAGCGCATCCAGGCCGGCATACGTCAACTCGTCGCCGACGGCACCATGACCGGCCGCAGCGGCGCGCGCCGGCGGCTGAGCTATGGCGACGTGCTGGTGCTGGTACGCCGGCGCGGCAACCTGTTCGATGCCGTCATCCAGGCCCTGAAGCATGCCGGCGTTCCCGTGGCCGGCGCCGACCGGCTCAAACTCACCGAGCACATCGCGATCATCGACCTGATGAATCTCGCCGATGCGTTGTTGCTGCCGCAGGACGATCTCGCGCTTGCGGTCGCGCTGAAAAGCCCGCTGTTCAATCTCAGCGAGGACGACCTCTTTACGCTGGCGAGGAATCGCAAGGGCTCGCTACGCACAGCGCTGACGACGCACGCCGCATCAGGCCGACAGTTCAAGGATGCGCTCGACCGGCTCGTGGCATGCGAACAGCGCTCTCGCACCGAAACGCCGTTTGCGTTCTACGCCTGGCTGCTTGGCGGCGACCAGGGCCGCGCGCGAATCCTGCGCCGGCTTGGCCACGAGGCCAATGACGCGCTCGACGAGTTCCTCGAACTCGCGCTCGCCTATGAACGCAAGGCGCCTGCTTCGCTGCAAGGCTTCATGGCCTGGCTTCGCGCCGCCGACACCGAAGTGAAACGCGACATGGAGATCTCGCGCGACGAAGTGCGCGTGATGACGGTGCACGGCGCCAAGGGCCTGGAAGCCTCCGTGGTGATCATGGCCGACACCACGACATCGCCCACGGACACCCAGCGCCTTCGGTTGATCCATTTGCCAAAACCTGATGGCGGCAAGGTCGTCGTCTGGGCGGGCCGCAAGGCGGACGATCCTGCCGCTGTCGTGGGTGCGCGTAGCGCGATGCTGGAGGAGACCGAACACGAATATCGCCGCTTGCTGTATGTGGCGATGACGCGCGCCGCCGACCGGCTGATTGTTGCCGGATGTCAGCCGGGCAACAGGAGCAAGATCCGCCAGGATTGCTGGTACGACCTCGTCGAGCGCGGCCTCGCTGCGTCCGGACTCGCACTTGAAGAGATCCCCGCCGGCGACGGCGTGGTGAAGCGTTACAGGCTGGCGGACGACGCCGCATTTGAGGCCGGCACGGAGCGTACGGCCCCAACGCCGCCGCGCGCGCTGCCGCCCTGGCTGCTCACGCCGGCTGCGCCGGAGAAAGCGTCCGATCGTCGCCTGCGCCCATCCGATCCCGTCGATCAAAGCCCGGCCGTGCGTGGCGGCGAGGCGATCGCGATGCGCGCCCGTGCATTGGCGCGAGGCGTGCTGGTGCATCGGCTGTTGCAATCGCTGCCCGACGTTGCCGACGCACGCCGCCGCGATGCAGCCCTGCAATATCTCGCCCGCAATGCCGAAGACTGGACCGAGGCCGAGCGCGAAGCGCTGGCCGCCCAGGTGCTGGCGCTGATCGCCGCGCCGCGCTTTGCCGCGGTGTTCGCGCCCGGCAGCCGAGCCGAGGTGCCGATTGTCGGCCGGCTGGAGCGGCAGGGCGGCCCGCCCGCGCTCGTCTCGGGCCAGATCGACCGTCTGGTGGTCACACCGGGCGAAGTCCTGATCGTCGACTACAAGACCAACCACGCCCCGCCGGCGACCCTGCAGGACGCCCCCGAGGGCTATGTCCGCCAGCTCGCCCTCTACCGGGCGATGCTGGCAAAACTTTATCCCCAGCGGGCCATCCGGGCCGCGCTGCTGTGGACCGAAACGCCTGATTTGATGGAGATTTCGGCCGCCGCGCTGGACGCTGGCCTGGCATCCCTATCATCTCGGCGTGAGCCTGCTTGACCCGGCAAGGGGGCGTTCATAGGTTGATCGCATGCTCTCAGGCGCGATTCTCTCGCGCCTTCATCCTTTAAACAGTACGAGGTACCCCATGGCCGTTGGCAAGGTTTCCGACACCGATTTCGAAGCCGAAGTGTTGAAGGCAAACGGTCCCGTGGTCGTCGATTTCTGGGCCGAGTGGTGCGGCCCGTGCCGCATGATCGCGCCTGCGCTGGACGAGATTGCCGGCGCGCTCGGCGACAAGGTCAAGATCGTCAAGCTCAACGTCGACGAAAGCCCGAAGACCGCGTCGAAATATGGCGTGATGTCGATCCCGACCCTGATGATCTTCAAGGGCGGCGAGATGGCCTCGCGCCAGGTCGGCGCAGCGCCAAAGGCGAAGCTGCAGCAGTGGATCACCGCTGCGGTCTGATCGTTCGATTTTTTGCGATTTGCGAAACGGCCGGCACCTCGCCGGCCGTTTTGTTTTGCGCTAGCCCGGCGGCGTGCCGTTGCGCGCGAGCACGTGGCCCGCAAGATAAAGCGAGCCGGTGATGAGGATACGCGGCGGCGCTTCATAGGTGAGCTTTGCGAGCGAGGCGAGCGCCGCCTCGACGCCGTCGGCGATCTCGACGCGCATGCCGAGCTGGCGCGCGGCATCCGCCAGCCGATCCGGCGGCATCGCCTTGTCCTCGCCGGGAATCGCGACGGCGATGACGTGACGCGTCTGCCCCGCGAAGTTCGCCAGGAACCCGCCCGCATCCTTGTTGGCCATCATGCCCGCGATGATCACGAGCTGGCGCGGCACTCGCTCCTCGAGATCGCCCAACGCCGCGGCGGTGACGCGGCCACCTTCAGCATTGTGCCCGCCGTCGAGCCATATCTCGGACCCTGCGGGCGCCAGCTCCAGCAATCGGCCCGAGGTCAGCCGCTGCATCCGTGCCGGCCATTCCGCATTGACGATGCCGGCCTCGAAAGCCGCTTGGCCGATCCTGAACGCGTCCGTTGCACGCAATGTCGCAATCGCAAGGCCGGCATTGTCGAACTGGTGACGGCCAAACAGCTTTGGCGCGGCAAGATCCATCAAGCCGCGATCGTCCTGATAAACCAGGCGTCCGCGCTCGATGCTGACATGCCATTGCTGGCCGGCGGCAAACAGCGGCGCATGCATGCGGCGCGCCTGCGCCTCGATCACGGCCATCGCCTCGTCGGCCTGCTCGGCCGAAATCACCGGCACGCTGCGCTTGATGATCGCGGCCTTCTCTCCGGCAATCGAGGTCAGCGTCGTGCCCAAAAATTCCGTGTGATCCGTGCTGACCGGCGTAATCACGCAGGCCAGCGGCTTCTCGATCACGTTGGTCGCATCAAGCCGCCCGCCGAGCCCGACCTCGAGCAGCACCACATCGGCCGCATGATCGGCAAACAAACAGAACGCGGCCGCGGTCTTGCTCTCGAACACGGTGAGCGGCGCGCCGGCATTGGCCGTCTCGCAGCGCTCCAGCGCGGCGCGCAACTCGTCGTCGCCGACCAGCACGCCGCCGCCGACACGGCCGATCCGAAAGCATTCATTGACGCGAACCAGATAGGGCGAGGTGTAGGCATGGACGGCCAGCCCCGCCGCCTCCAGGGTCGCCCGCAAGTAAGCGACGGTCGAGCCCTTGCCGTTGGTGCCGGCGACGTGGATCACCGGCGGCAGCTTGCGCTCGGGATGACCGAGGCGCTCCAGCAGGCGATTGATGCGGTCGAGATTGAGGTCGATCCGGCTCGGATGCAGCAGCGACAGCCGCGCAATCACCTCAGTGAGCGGTGACGACGGATTGGCCGCAGGCGCGTTCACGCGTGCGGCGCAGCCGGCACCGATTCCGGAGCCGATACGATTTGCGCGGGGTCGGTGACCGGCGAGGCCGGCTTCGAAGCGGTTTCCAGCGCGGGTGATTTGGTCAGGATGCGGCACAACCGCGCCAGGGTCGGCCGCATCTCATGACGATGCACCACCATGTCGACCATGCCGTGGTCGCGTAGATATTCGGCGCGTTGAAATCCCTCCGGCAGCTTCTCGCGGATGGTCTGCTCGATCACGCGGGCACCGGCAAAGCCGATCAGCGCGCCGGGCTCGGCGATCTGCACGTCACCCAGCATGGCGTAAGAGGCGGTCACGCCGCCGGTGGTCGGATTGGTCAGCACCACGATGTAGGGCAGCTTGGCCTCGCGCAGCATCTGTACGCCGACCGTCGTCCGCGGCATCTGCATCAGCGACAAGATGCCTTCCTGCATTCGCGCGCCGCCAGAGGCTGCGAACACGATGAAGGGCGACTTCTTCTCCACCGCAAGCTCGAGCCCACGTACCATGGCCTCGCCTGCGGCCATGCCGAGCGAGCCACCCATGAAATCGAAGTCCTGCACCGCGACCACGACAGCCGCGCCTTCAAGCTTGCCATAGCCGACCTTGACCGCATCGTTCAGCCCGGTCTTGGCGCGCGCATCCTTGATGCGGTCGACATATTTGCGCTCGTCACGGAATTTGAGGGGATCGGCGGTCACCTCGGGCAGCGCGATGTCGTACCAGGTCTCGTTGTCGAAGATCGATTTCAGCCGCGCCGTGGCGCCCATGCGCATGTGGTAGTTCGAGCCGGGGATGACGAAATGGTTGGCCTCGACGTCCTTGTAGAATACGAGCTGTCCGGAATCCGGACACTTGATCCAGAGATTCTCCGGCGTCTCGCGGCGCAGGATGTTGCGGATCTTCGGCCGGACGACGTTGGTGAGCCAGTTCATGGTTCGCTCCGAAATGCGGGTGGTTACGCATTCATGGTCTTGACTATATGGCGGCGTTAACCCGCCCGGGCAAGCCGCCCCTTGCGGTCGAAATTGCCCTCAATCGTAGCTTATTCCGCCGCCTGCTTGGCGCCACGCACGCCCTGCGCAAGCGCGGCCACGAGATCAGCCACCGCCGCAACCGTTTTGGAGGTCGCCCGTCCCTGCGCATCGAGGCTGCCCTGCAACGCATCGACCAGCGCCGTGCCGACCACGGAGCCATCGGCCTTCTCGGCAATGGCGCGCGCCGCCTCCGGTGTGCGGATGCCAAACCCGACGCAGATCGGCAGCTTCGTGTGCCGCTTGATGCGCGCCACCGCCTCGCCGACCACCTTCGAGTCGGCTGCGGCGGCGCCGGTGATGCCGGCGATGGAAACGTAATAGACAAAGCCGGACGTATTGGCGAGCACCGCCGGCAGACGCTTGTCGTCCGTGGTCGGCGTTGCCAGACGAATGAAGTTGAGCCCCGCCTTCAGCGCGGGAATGCACAGCTCGTCGTCTTCTTCCGGCGGCAGGTCGACGATGATCAGGCCGTCGACGCCCGCGGTCTTGGCGTCGGCGAGAAACTTATCGACGCCGTAAATGTAGATCGGATTGTAGTAACCCATCAGCACGATCGGCGTGGCGTTGTCGTCCTTGCGGAAGTCACTCACCAGGTCCAGCGTCTTCTTCAGCGTCATGCCGGCCTGCAGCGCGCGCAGGCCCGCCGCCTGGATCGAGGGACCGTCCGCCATCGGATCGGTGAAGGGGATGCCGAGCTCGATGATTTCCGCGCCGGCCTTCGGCAGTGCCTTGATGATGGCAAGCGATGTCGCGGGATCGGGATCGCCGGCCATCACGTAGGTGACGAAAGCCGAGCGGCCTTGTTTCGCAAGTTCGGCGAAGCGCGTATCGATACGGGTGGTCACTTCTTCCTACCTTTCAGGATCTCCGCGATCTGCGGAATGTCCTTGTCGCCGCGGCCGGAGAGATTGACCACCATCAGATGATCCCTGGGCCGCTTCGGCGCGAGCTCGGCGACCTTGGCGATGGCATGCGCCGTTTCCAGCGCGGGCGGGATGCCCTCAAGGCGCGACAACAGCATGAAGGCATCGAGCGCCTCATCGTCGGTCGCGGACAAATAGGTGACACGGCCGGTGTCGTGGAGCCAGGAATGCTCCGGGCCGATGCCGGGATAATCGAGGCCCGCCGAGATCGAATGCGCATCCTGGATCTGGCCGTCGTCATTCATCAGGAGATACGTGCGATTGCCGTGCAGCACGCCCGGACGGCCGCCGGCGATCGACGCGGCATGCAGTTGCGTCAACCCATGGCCGGCTGCCTCGACGCCAAAGATTTCAACGGAGGGATCGTCGAGGAAAGGATGAAACAACCCGATCGCGTTGGAGCCGCCGCCGATGCAGGCGACCAGCGAATCCGGCAGGCGGCCTTCCGCCTCCTGCATCTGCTTCCTGGTCTCCTCGCCAATCACGCACTGAAAATCCCGCACCATCATCGGATAGGGATGCGGCCCTGCCACCGTGCCGATGCAATAGAAAGTGTTGTGCACGTTGGTGACCCAATCGCGCAGCGCCTCGTTCATGGCGTCCTTTAGCGTCCGCGTGCCCGACTGCACGGGAACGACAGTGGCGCCAAGCATCTCCATGCGGAACACGTTGGGCGCCTGCCGCGCGACGTCGACCGCACCCATGTAGACGATGCATTCCAGACCAAAACGCGCGCAGAGCGTTGCGGTGGCAACACCATGCTGGCCGGCGCCGGTCTCGGCGATGATGCGCTTCTTGCCCATGCGCCGCGCGACCATGATCTGGCCGAGCACGTTGTTCACCTTGTGCGCGCCGGTGTGGTTCAGTTCCTCACGCTTCAGGTAGATCTTGGCGCCACCAAAATGCTCGGTGAGGCGCTCGGCGAAATAGAGCGGCGATGGCCGGCCGACATAATCCCTGAGGTAGCCCTTCATCTCGGCATGGAACGCCGGATCGGCCTTCGCGGTCGCATAGGCTTTTTCCAGATCGAGGATCAGCGGCATCAGCGTTTCCGCGACAAAGCGGCCGCCGAAATTGCCAAAGTGCCCGCGCTCGTCCGGACCGCTGCGGAAAGAATTGGGGAGTTGATTCATCGAACCGTCAGTTCTTGGCTGGCGCGCGCGGCGCGGATGAAATTGCGGATCATCTCGGGATCCTTGACACCGGGCGCGCTCTCGACGCCGGACGACACATCGACGCCGCCGGCGCGGGTGACGCGGACGGCCTCGGCGACATTGCCGGCATGCAAGCCCCCGGACACCATGAACGGCACCTTGAGATCGAGATTTTCAAGGACATGCCAGTCGAAGGTCGCGCCCAGCCCGCCGGGGCGCGTCGCCTCTTTTGGCGCACGGGCATCGAACAGGACGCGATCGGCGACCACGGCATAGCCGGGCAGGATTGCGAGATCGGCTGATGTCTCGACCGGCAGCGCCTTCATGACGGGAAGGCCGAACTTCTGCTTGATGTCGCGCAGGCGGGCCGTCGTCTCCTTGCCATGGAGCTGCAACATGTCCGGCTGCAGCGTCTCGATGATGTTCTCAAAGGTCGCATCATCGGCATCGACCGTCAGCGCCACCTTCACGGCGCGTCCCTTGGCGTGGCGGCCAAGTTCGCGGGCCCGCTCCAGCGACAAATGCCGCGGCGACGGCGGAAAGAACACAAAGCCGACCATGTCAGCGCCATCCGCAAGCGCGACGTCGAGAGTCTCGCGCGTGGACAGGCCGCAAATCTTGACGAGCAGGGACATGGTTCCTTGGGACCGCGAAAGACCGGAATTTGCGTGGACTGATGGGGCGGGTTCTACAACGCCGCGCCCTGCTTGTCTCGCCCGGCGGGACCGTAGATTCCGCTCGGAATGCCGCCTTGCATGCCACCCTGGGCCAAGGCCGGAAAACGCTGCTGCTGGTCACGGGCCACCTGGCCGCGCAGGTCGGCCAGTTGGGAGCGGGCCTGGCGTGCATCCGCCTCGTGCTGGCGGGCAGCACGGCGCCACTTGCCCTGCCGAAGCCAGCTTGCCACTCCGCCGGCCAGCACGCCGAGCATCGCGAACGCAATGATCACCACAAACAGCGGCAGCGTCACTGCCACCGTGGGCGTGACCGAATTGAAGGGATCGAACGAGACCGTCACCAGATGCCGGTTGGCGACCGCGAAGATGATGAAGAACAAGCCCAAGGGAATAACGATCAGCGCGGTGACGAATTTTCGCATGACCAACCCTCGTCTCGAATCGCGGCCGATGGCGCACCTGGCGCAAAACCGGCCGAAAACTTGCGTAGTCCGCGTTGACGCCTACGCGCCGCTCTCGGGCGTTACGGGGTCGCGGTTGAGCCGCTCACGCATTTCCTTGCCGGTCTTGAAGAACGGCACGCTCTTTTGGTCGACCGGCACATGCGCGCCAGTCCGCGGATTGCGCCCCGCCCGCGCCGGGCGATGCTTGACCGAGAAGGCGCCAAAACCACGCAGTTCGACCCGGTCTCCGCGGGCCAGCGCAGCCACGATTTCGTCGAGGATCGCGTTCACGATGTTCTCGACATCCCGCTGGTAGAGGTGCGGGTTGTGCTCGGCAATGCGCTGAACGAGTTCGGATTTGATCATCGAGGATTGGCACCCGGGACCTGACGGCTGCCATTTCCGTGAAAATGCCTTGAACTGTCAAGACGCTAAATCAAATTTGGGCAGCGCCAAAGCACGTGACAAACCGCCCGATGCGGCCCTGCCACAATACCCGCAGTGCGGGAGCATCGCCCCCGCCCCTCGTTCCGGCCTCAGTTCGAGGCCGCCGGCTGCCATAATGCCAGCAGACCATCCATGGACAGGCGGTCGACCGCCTGGGCCATGCCGGCCTGCTCGATGTTGCGCGCAATCGTGCTCAGACCGACCGCGTCGAGTGCAATCGAGGCGGCAGTCCGCAGGAATGGCAGGTCGGAAAACCGGGGTTGCAGCTTGTAGTCGCGCACCGGCAGGTCCTTCTTGACGTTCTTCTGCGCGACCAGCCATTCCACGGCGGTCTTCTCGTCGCCGATCGCATCGATCAGCTTCAATTCGACGGCCTGGCGGCCGGTGAAGACGCGGCCGTCAGCGACTTTTTCCAGAAGCGCATCGTCCATGCTGCGACGCTGCTTCACGAGACCGCGGAACCAGGCGTAGGAATCCTTCACCAGCGCATCGATCGCCGCGCGCGCTTCGGGGCTTGTCGGCTCAAACCCGTTCGGCGCGGCCTTCAACGGCGATGATTTGATCTCCTCGACCTTCACGCCGACGGTCTTCAAGAGCTCGGTGAAATTCGGAAACTGGAACAGCACGCCGATCGAGCCGACCAGCGAGCTCTGCTGCGCCACGATGTGATCGGCTGCGATCGCCGTGATGTAGCCGCCGGAGGCGGCAAGCCCCTCGACGACGACCACCAGCGGCTTCTTTGCCTTCAGCCGCGTCAGGGAATCATAGAGCTGCTCGGAGCCCGCCGTGGTGCCGCCGGGCGAATTGATGTGCACGATGACGGCGGCAACCTGCGACTTCTCCAGCCGCTCCAGCGCTTCAACGCGCTCATGATCGCTGCGGATCAACCCGTCGATCTTGACGCGCGCGATCGAGCCCGATGCGGTGAGGCTGTTGCGCCCGCCCGGGGTCGCCACGAGGCCGACCGCGACGATCGCGGCAATCGCGATCACGGCCGCAACAACCCGCCAGAAGGTGAGCTTGCGGCGAATCCTGCGGCGATCGACGATCACGTCCGAGTCCAAAGACATCGAAATCTCCCGAAAACATCCTCGCGCGCTTTTGCCGCGCCAGCGTCACTATCGGCTTATCCGCTTACATCAATTGCGTTGCAATTTGAACAAAACAAGGCCTGATCGGCCGGTTTTGTCACCGGCCATGCGGACCCGCGGCAGGGAAACAGGCAACGCATTCACTTGAGATAAAGAAAAAGGCCCCGGTCGAAACCGGGGCCGTGATGGTTGCCTGTCGACTTACTTGTCGGTGCCGCGGTTCTTGAGCGCGGTGCCGAGGATGTCGCCCAGCGTCGCGCCGGAATCGGAGGAGCCGTACTGCGCGATGGCCTCCTTTTCTTCGGCGACTTCCAGAGCCTTGATGGAGACCTGCACCTTGCGGGCCTTCTTGTCGAACTGGATGACGCGCGCGTCGACCTTTTCACCGACCGCAAAGCGTTCGGCCCGCTGGTCGTTGCGATCACGCGCCAGTTCGGAGCGCTTGATGAAGGTGGTGAAGTCGGTACCGGCGATCTTCACATCGATGCCGCCTTCCTTCACATCGGTGACTTCGCAGGTCACCACCGCGCCCTTCTTGACGTCGCCCGGCTCGGCGAAGGGATCGCCTTCGAGCTGCTTGATGCCGAGCGAAATGCGCTCCTTCTCGACATCGACGTCGAGCACCACGGCCTTGACCATGTCGCCCTTCTTGTAGTTGTCGATGACCTGTTCGCCCGGCTGTTTCCAGTCGAGATCGGACAGATGCACCATGCCGTCGACGTCGCCATCGAGGCCGAGGAACAGACCGAACTCGGTCTTGTTCTTGACTTCGCCCTCGACGGTCGAACCGACCGGGAACTTCTCGACGAAGACCTCCCAGGGGTTGCGCATGGTCTGCTTGAGGCCGAGCGAAATACGGCGCTTGACGGAATCGACTTCCAGAACCTGCACTTCGACTTCCTGCGAGGTCGAGACGATCTTGCCGGGGTGCATGTTCTTCTTGGTCCACGACATCTCCGAGACGTGGATCAGGCCTTCGATGCCCGGCTCCAGTTCGACGAATGCGCCGTAGTCGGTGATGTTGGTGACACGGCCGGTGAAGCGCGCATTGAGCGGGTACTTCGCCTCGATGCCCTGCCACGGATCATCCAACAGCTGCTTCATGCCGAGCGAGATGCGGTGCGTCTCGTGGTTGATCTTGATGATCTTGACCTTGACCGTCTGGCCGATGGTGAGCACCTCGGTCGGATGGTTGACGCGGCGCCACGCGATATCGGTGACGTGCAGCAGGCCGTCGATGCCGCCGAGGTCGACGAACGCACCGTAGTCGGTGATGTTCTTGACGACGCCGTCGATCACCTGACCCTCTTCGAGGTTCTGCACCAGCTCCTGGCGCTGCTCGGCGCGGGTCTCTTCCAGAACCGTGCGGCGCGACACCACGATGTTGCCGCGGCGGCGATCCATCTTGAGGATCTGGAACGGCTGCGTGTTGTTCATCAAGGGCGCAACGTCGCGGATCGGACGGATGTCGACCTGCGAGCGCGGCAGGAAGGCGACAGCGCCATCGAGGTCGACGGTGAAGCCGCCCTTGACCTGATTGAAGATGATGCCGTTGACCTTCTCGTTGTTCTGGAACGCCTTCTCGAGCTTGCCCCAGCTTTCTTCGCGGCGCGCCTTGTCGCGCGACAGCACGGCTTCGCCGAGCGCATTCTCGATGCGGTCGAGGAACACCTCGACTTCGTCGCCGACCTTGAGCTCGCTGTCGCGGCCGGGACCGGAAAATTCACGCAGGGCCACGCGGCCCTCGGTCTTCAGGCCGACGTCGATGACGGCCATGTCCTTTTCAATTGCGACGACCTTGCCCTTGATGACGGAGCTTTCCTGCAAGTTTCCGCCGGCAAAGGATTCGTCGAGCATCGCCGCGAAATCGTCGCGGGTGGGAGTGAGAGAAGCAGCAGAGTTCGAAGCCATTTGTTCTCCAGATGCGGTGATACTTGCCGGCCATTCGGGTTGATGGGCGCATCGGAAGCACAGGGTCGGGTTCCGCAAACCCCGACGACCGCTCATTGCGAAGGCGCAACAGCGGGCCGGCAGAATGCCTGCACATTCGATACGTGATTTTCCGGGGCCCTGGACGTGCCGGCAGACATTGCCGGCGTGCAAGACGAGGAGCGGGCATTCCTCCAATGACGGCAGGGGGTCAAAATCCCTGAACCGGCCCGCTCGGACGGCCCTGATCGCATCGGGGGCAGCCCGGAAGGCGCTGATATAGCCCTGAGGGAACGGCCCGGCAAGCCGGAAATGGCTGGTTGACGGGCCCTTAACGCCGAGCCGCCAGCGGCGGGGCGCATTTCAACGGGTTGTTGACCCCGTTCGGCAAAAGCCCTTGGGCACGTCTTTTGTGGAACCTGGCTTTAAGCACGCCCCCCACACAATGGCACCGTCAAACAAAACAGGGGGAGTCCCAAAAATGAAGACCTTCATCATCCTCGGCGCCGTCGCCCTTTTCACCGTCAACGCCGTTGCCGCGATGCCGGCGCCGGCCACAAAGGCCGCCGACAAGTCCGCCCAGCCCGTCGTCATGATGGCCGAGCAGGAACTGCCGTTCGATCACTACTGGTCGAAGAACTGAGTTTTTCCGCGCGCGCTATTTGGCCGCGCGGACCTTCTCGACGATGGCGATGGCCGCGCGAACGCCGGCCTCGATATCGAGATTGGAATTATCCAGCGTGTGCGCGTCCGGGGCCGGCCTCAAGGGGGCGATGGCACGATTCCGGTCGCGCTCATCGCGTTTGATGATGTCGGCAAGCACGGCCGCCTCATCCACCGTCTCGCCGCGTGCGCGCGCTTCCAGCGTCCGCCGCCGCGCCCGCACCTGCGGATCGGCCACCACAAAAATCTTCACCTCGGCATCCGGGCAGATCACGGTGCCGATGTCGCGCCCGTCGAGTACGGCACCGGGCGGACCGGCGGCGAACTGCCGCTGAAAGCTCACCAGCGCCTCGCGCACCCTGGGAATAACCGACACCACCGAGGCCGCCTCACCGATGCGCTGCGTCTTCAACTCGGGATGGCCGAATTTTTCCGGATCGAGCTCCAACGCGACCGCAACGGCTGCCGCCTCATCGGTGAGATCGGCACCGAGATCAAGCAGCGCCTTTGCCACCGCGCGATAGATCACGCCGGTGTCGAGATGGCGAAACCCGTAATGATGGGCAAGCCGCTTGCCGAGCGTCCCCTTGCCTGACGCGGCCGGTCCGTCGATGGCGATGATCATGAAAAATCCGCCCCCAGCGTGCGCATCATCGGGATGAAATCCGGGAAGCTGGTGGCAATAAAGGCGGTGTCGTCGATGGTGACCGGCTTGTCGGCGGCGCAACCCATCACCAGTGCCGACATGGCAATGCGATGATCCATGTGCGTTGCGACCACGCCGCCGCCGGGCACATGGCCGCGGCCCTCGACGATGAGATCGTCGCCCGATATCTCGACCTTGACGCCATTGACGCGCAGCATGTCGGCGGTCGCCTCCAGCCGGTCGCTTTCCTTGACCCGCAGCTCCTGCAGGCCGCGCATGATCGTCGTTCCTTCCGCAAACGATGCGGCCACCGCCAGCACGAGATATTCGTCGATCATCGAGGGCGCACGCTCGGCCGGCACCTCGACGCCGCGCAGCTTCGAGGCACGCACGCGCAGTTGCGCCATCGGCTCCCCTGCATCGCCACGTGTTTCGCTTTCCTCGATGGAGCCACCCATCTCGCGCAAGGTCGTGAACAGCCCGGTGCGCAGCGGATTGGTCATCACGTCGGACAGCACGATGTCGGAGCCCTCGACGATCAACGCTGCCACGATCGGAAAGGCGGCCGACGACGGGTCGGCGGGCACCACCACGTCGGCGCCGTGCAGTTCGGGCTCGCCGGTCAACGCGATTTTGCGGCCGTGCGCGCCTTCGCGCGTGGAGACAATGTCGGCGCCAAAATGTTTCAGCATCAGTTCGGTGTGATCGCGGCTGGCCTCGCTCTCGATCACGGTGGTGACGCCGGGGGCCGCGAGACCCGCCAGCAGCACCGCCGATTTGATCTGCGCGGAGGCAACCGGCGTGCGGTAGGTGATCGGCACCGGCGCGCGCGCCCCGTGCAGGGTCAGCGGCAGCCGTCCGCCGTCACTGGCCTCGCCGGCCTTCGCGCCCATCAGTTCAAGGGGGTCGAGGATGCGCCGCATCGGCCGGCTGCGCAGCGAGGCGTCGCCATCGAACACGGCCGTGATCGGACAGCCGGCCACGGCGCCCATCACCAGCCTGCAGCCGGTGCCGGAATTGCCGAAATCGAGCGCTTCGGCCGGCGCCGCAAAGCCGCCGACGCCGACGCCGCGCACGGACCAGGCAAACGCGCCGGTGCGCTCGACCCTGGCGCCGAGCGCCCCCATCGATTTGGCGGTGTTGAGCACGTCCTCGCCCTCGAGCAGGCCCGAAATCCGGGTTTCGCCGACCGCAAGCGCCCCCAAAATCAACGCCCGGTGCGAGATCGACTTGTCCCCGGGCACGCGGACCTTGCCACCAAGGGGACCGCAGGCGCGGGCTTGCAGGGGTGACGGCTTGCCGGAATAGGTCAAGATTGCGTCCTTTCTCGCGGCCCAGTAACACATGCGCCAGATCGCGTCACGCAGGGGGAAATGCGTGAAAAGCGCTATTGACAGCCGCCTCTCAACTAGCCAAGTGAAGCACCGTTTTTCGAAAAATCCCTGGGATCTCCACGTGGCCAAATCCGACCTCGGAACCAAGCGCATTTGCCCGACGACGGGTAAGAAGTTTTACGACCTCAACAAGACTCCGGTGATCTCACCCTATACGGGCGAAGTCGTGCCGATCGCGCCGATTGCACCACCGCGCGCGACCCGCGGTGCGCCCGTCGCGCCCGTGCCGGCGGAAGCGCCGGAGCCGGCAGAGGCCGAAGAGACGGTGTCGCTCGAGGAAGCCGACGCCGAGGAGAGCACCGGCAAGGTGAAGGCCGTGGTTCCCGAGTCCGAGGACGACATCGAGGTCGATGAGACCATTGAAGATGATGATGACGATGATTCGACCTTCATCGCCGACGAAGAGGAAGGCGACGAAGACGTGACCGACATCATCGGTGATGTCGGCACCGACGAAGAGACTTGAGATAAGCCCGGAACTATGTTTTGGGTGCTGCCCCGCAACGCCCCCCAGGCGCTGCGGAAGACTTAAGGGGCCATAGCTCAGCTGGGAGAGCGCTTGCATGGCATGCAAGAGGTCGGCGGTTCGATCCCGCCTGGCTCCACCAGCCTTCGCTCGCTTCGCGAGCTACGGCTCGGCAAGCCCGGGAAGTCCCTCGTAGCGAAGAGAGCGAAGGCTGCCGCGTCGTAGCCCGAAGGGCGAAGACGGGCCTGGGCAGGCCATTTGTCCATTACTCACACTCGCTCGCTTCGCGAGCTACGGCTCGGCAAGCCAACGGAAGTCCCTCGTAGCGAAGAGAGCGAAGGCTGCCACGTCGTAGCCCGAAGGGCGAAGACGGGCCTGGGCAAGCCCCGCCTCGATACCAGGTTCAGCTGTATTCTCTACTTGAGAGAATTCGTCATGAAGTACGTCTACATCCTGGAAAGTCTCGATTCCCAACACTTCTACGTCGGCATCACGGATGACCTCCGCGCCCGGTTGGCAAAACACAATGCGGGTGAAGTGCCGCACACATCGAAATACGGCCCGTGGAGGATCAAGACCTACGTTGCTTTCAGCAACGAGCAACAAGCGGTCGCGTTCGAAAGATACCTGAAGACAGCCTCCGGCCGCGCCTTCGCCAGGAAGCGCCTCTAGCCGCCGCCGCCGCCGCCGCCGGAGCCCGCACCCTCCCCGATCGCCGCGTTGAGCTTGTCGCGCAGTTTGACGATCTCGTCTTTCATCGCGGCGATCTCGCTGATCGAACATTGTGCGGCGGCGAGAATTGATTGCGGCAGCGTGCGCGCCTTTTCCTTCAGCTCGCGGCCCTGCGCGCTGAGCGCCACCAGCACCTGACGTTCATCCTCGGTCGAGCGCGTGCGCTTGACGAGGCCCATGCCCTCCAGCCGCTTGAGTAGCGGCGTCAGTGTGCCGGAATCCAGGAACAGGCGGTCGCCGATCTCCTTGACCGGCACGCCGTCGCGCTCCCAAAGTACCAGCATCACGAGATACTGCGGGTAGGTGAGGCCGAGCCGCTCCAGGAGCGGCTTGTAGAAACGGTTGAAGGCATGCGCGGTGGAGTAGACCGCAAAACAAAGCTGGTCGCCGAGCACCAATGGCAGCGGCAGGTCGCTCGCGTGTTTCCTCGCCATCACAGAACCTTCATTTTCTTCCCAGATCGCATAAGACCCCGGGGAGGGGCGGCCACCCGATATCCAGTTTGGGGCGGCCGGCCGGCCAGATCAATTGCACACAATTAAATGTGACCATCTATTTTTCTATTGCACACAATTCAATTGCACGCTATCGAACAGCCACATCACAACGGCAACCCAGGGAGAACCACCATGGCCGTCAAAGTGCTCTACAAGACCAGCGCGAAAGCCACCGGAGGCCGCGACGGCCATTCCGCCACGCTTGACGGCGCGCTCGACGTCAAGCTCACCACCCCGAAGGAGCTCGGCGGCGGCGGCGGACCCGGCAACAATCCAGAGCAGCTTTTTGCGGCCGGCTATGCCGCCTGCTTCATCGGCGCGATGAAATTCGTCGCCTCCCAGGGCGGCCCCAAAGTCCCGAATGACGCCTCGGTGACCTCGACGGTCGGCATCGGCCCGCGGGCCGAAGGCGGCTTTGGCCTCGACATTGATCTCGCCGTGTCGCTGCCCGGCGTACCCCGTGCGGAAGCCGAGGCGCTGGTCAACAAGGCGCACCAGGTGTGCCCCTATTCCAACGCCACGCGCGGCAATGTCGACGTCCGCCTGACGGTCGTCTGACGTAGCAACGACAAGCGGCGCGATGGCCGATGACGCCATCGCGCTGTTTTGCGACTTACGCGCGCGCGAGCGCGGACGCGTTGCCGATCGGCGTGGAGCGGACGAGCGCAAATGCGCCGTCGCCGAGCAAGAACTGCGCGATCGCCAGCACGGTCAGATACAGCGGATATTCCCAACCGCCATTGGCGTAGCCGAACATCCAGCCATTGCCGGAGTGCGCCCAGATCGCGCCGGCGAGAATCGGCGCCAGCGCCAGCGCAACCCACCGCGCCTGCACGCCAAGCACCAGCATGAAGCCGCCGACGGCCTCCATTGCGAAGACGACGTAACCGAACCACTCGGGCAGACCGAGCGAGCCGAAGAATTTCGCGTTGCCCGCCAGCGTGAACACCGCGAGCTTCAAGACCAGGCTGTGGGCGATGAACATGGCGCCGAGCGCGATGCGCAGCATGAAAATGGCGATGTCACTTTGCCGGACCTCGGTCATGGATTTCCTCCAGTTTGATGCAACTGCATCTATATGAATGCATTTGCATTGATCTGTCAAGGTCCATGCAAATGCATTGATCGTGCCGAGTCCTGCGGTCTGCGAGGGTGGGCTTGAGCAACGGGCATTTGCTGCCTTGGCCGCGCGATGCTTAATGGGCGCCGACGCCACACCTCACCCATCAGAAGAGCCCATGACCCCTGCACCTGTTGCCGGCGCAATGAGCGGACTGCGCGTGATCGACCTGACGCGCGTGCTCGGCGGCCCCTATTGCACGCAGATCCTCGCCGACCACGGCGCCGACGTGATCAAGGTCGAACCGCCCGCGGGCGACGAGGTCCGCGACTGGGGGCCTCCCTTCCACGAGGAAGACGCGGCCTATTTCGTCGGCATCAATCGCAACAAGCGCTCGATCGGGCTCGACCTCGCCTCCGAGGGCGGCCGCGCCGTGCTGCTGAAGATGCTGGAGACCGCCGACGTCCTGATCGAGAATTTCAAGCCGGGCACGCTCGACAAATGGGGCATCAGCAACGACGTGCTGCGCGCAAAATTTCCGCGCCTCGTGCATTGCCGCATTTCCGGCTTCGGCGCCGACGGCCCCCGCGGCGGCAATCCCGGCTATGACGCCATCATCCAGGCGATGACCGGCATGATCGCCGCGACCGGCTCGCCCGACAGCGGACCGATGCGGATCGGCGTTCCCCTCGTCGACATCGGAACCGGGCTTTATGCCGCGATCGGAATCTTGATGGCGCTGTCGGAGCGGCAACGCTCGGGTCTCGGCCAGTTCCTGGAGACCACGCTGTATGAAACCGGGCTTGCCATCATGCATCCGCATACGGCGAACTATTTCATGCACGGCAAGCCGCCATCGCTGACCGGCAATGAGCATCCGAACCTTGTGCCGTACGCGATCTTCCCGACCAGGACCGACAACATCTTCATCGGCGTCGGCAATGACGGCACCTTCCGCAAGCTTGCCAAGGAAATCGGCAAGCCCGAGCTTGGCACCGATCCGCGCTTTGCCCGCAACAAGGATCGCATCGCCAACCGCGACGCGCTGCGTGCGGAACTTGCCGCCGTGTTCAGCCAGCACGAGGCCGAGCCGCTCTGCAATCGCCTGCTTGCCGCCGGCCTGCCCGCAGGCCCGGTGCAGAAGATCGACCAGGCGCTCACCAATCCGCACACCATCCATCGCGGCGATATCATCGAGAAAGATTGGTACAAGGGCGTCGCCTCGCCGATCCGGCTCGAGCGGACAAAACCGAGTCTGCGCCGCACACCGCCAAAATTTTCCCAGCACTCGGCAGAAGTGCTCGGCGAGTTCGGCTATTCGAAGAGTGACATCGAAGCGCTGGTTGCCAAGGGCGTGGTCTGCGGGTCGGAACGGAAGCGCTAACGGCATCTCACTCTGTCGCGGCATCCTCGGACCACCTCTCCCAAAAGGGAGAGGTCGGATCGCATCGTCAGATGCGATCCGGGTGAGGGGTTGGCTCTCTCATGAACCTGCACCCCCTCACCCGGATTGCTGCGCAACCCGACCTCTCCCCGCTGGGGAGAGGTGAAGAAGATGCGCCTCGCGCAAATTCCCGCTTCCCCTAAGGTTCACTTCCCTCTTACGATTGGCTCGCTTATACGGTCATTTGCACGTCATCCCGCGCTGATATCGCGCGCAAAGCGAAGGTGGCGGCCCAACCGGGAGGAATTTGATGGCTCTTCGACAATTCGGCACGGCTGCGGCCGTTGCAGTCACGTTGGCGCTGGCCACCTCGTCCGCGCATGCGGTCACCGAGATCCAGTGGTGGCATGCCATGACCGGCGCCAACAACGACGTCGTCAACAAGCTCGCCGAGGAGTTCAACGCCAGCCAATCCGACTACAAGGTCGTCCCGACCTTCAAGGGCAGTTATCCCGACACCATGAATGCCGGCATTGCCGCATTCCGCGCCGGAACCGCCCCCCACATCATTCAGGTGTTCGAGGTCGGCACCGCGACCATGATGAGCGCCACCGGCGCCATCAAGCCGGTCTACCAACTCATGAAGGACGCGGGCGAGCCGTTCGACCCGAAGGCATATCTGCCGACCATCACCGGCTATTACTCGACCGCCAAGGGCGACATGCTGTCGTTCCCCTTCAATTCTTCCTCGATGGTGATGTGGATCAACAAGGATGAACTGAAAAAGGCCGGCGTCGCCGAAATTCCAAAGACCTGGCCCGACGTGTTTGCTGCCGCGAAGAAGCTGAAGGCGGCCGGACACGACACCTGCGGCTTCTCCAACGCCTGGGCGTCATGGGCGCACATCGAACAGTTTTCGGCGTGGCACAACGTTCCGATCGGCACCAAGTCCAATGGCCTCGACGGCTTCGACACCGTGCTGAAATTCAATTCGCCGCTGCATGTGAAGCATCTGCAGAATCTCGTCGATCTGCAGAAGGACAAGACCTACGATTACTCCGGCCGCGAAAACAAGAGCGAAGCCCGCTTCGGCTCTGGCGAATGCGCGATCTTCCTGACCTCGTCGGGCTACTACGGCACGGCGAAAGCCACCGCCAAGTTCGACTTCACCTCGGCGCCGATGCCCTATTATCCCGACGCTGCCGGCGCACCGCAAAACTCGATCATCGGCGGCGCCTCGCTGTGGGTGATGGGCGGCAAGAAGCCCGAAGAGTACAAGGGCGTCGCAAAGTTCTTCACCTTCCTGTCGGACACCAACCGTCAGGCCAAGCTGCACCAGGAATCCGGCTATCTGCCGATCACCAAGGCAGCCTATGAGAAGTCGATCAAGGACGGTTTCTACGAGAAGAACCCGGTCCTGCAGACGCCGCTGAAGGAACTCACCAACAAGGAGCCGACCGAGAATTCGCGCGGGCTTCGCTTCGGCAACATGGTGCAGATGCGCGATGTCTGGGCTGAGCAGATCGAAGCGGCCCTCGCCGGCCAGAAAACCGCACAGCAGGCGCTTGATGATGCCGTCGCCAAGGGCAATGCGATGTTGCGCACGTTCGAAAAGACGGCAAAGTAAGCGCCGGCAAAACCGGGGGTCGTCATTGCGAGCGAAGCGAAGCAATCCATGGCACGGCATAACGGTAGCCATGGATTGCTTCGTCGCTTCAGCGCAAAATTGCTTCGCAATTTTGTCGCGAGCTCCTCGCAATGACGGGTGGGCGTAGATGGAAAAGTCGGTCGTCTTCAACAACAAGCTGCTTCCCTATCTGCTGCTCGTTCCGCAGCTCATCATCACTTTCGTCTTCTTCTACTGGCCGGCAAGCCAGGCGGTCCGGCAATCCTTCCTGCGTGAGGATGCGTTCGGATTGAATTCCGAATTTGTCGGGCTCGAAAACTACCAGAGCCTGTTCGCCGATCCCGGCTACTACAAGTCGATGCTGATCACGCTGGTGTTCTCCTCGCTGGTCGCGGCGTTGTCGCTCTCGATCGCGCTGCTGTTTGCGACGCAAGCCGACAAGAACCTCAAGGCCGCGTCCGCCTACAAGACGCTGATGATCTGGCCCTATGCGGTGGCGCCCGCGGTGGCCGGCGTGTTGTGGATCTTCATGTTCCACCCCACTCTCGGGACCCTGGCGCGGCCGCTGCGCTGGATGAATTTCGACTGGAATCCGCTGCTCAACGGCACGCACGCCATGATCCTGGTCGTCATGGCCGCGGTGTGGAAGCAGATCGCCTACAACTTCCTGTTCTTCCTGGCCGGCCTGCAATCGATTCCCAAGAGCGTGCTGGAAGCCGGCGCGATCGATGGCGCCGGGCCGATGCGTCGATTCTGGACCATCACCTTTCCCCTGCTGTCGCCGACCACGTTCTTTCTGCTCGTGGTCAACGTCGTCTACGTCTTCTTCGATACGTTCGGCATCATCGACGCCGTAACCGGCGGCGGCCCGGCGGGCGCCACCACCACCATGGTCTACAAGGTGTTTGCCGACGGGAGGCTCGGCGGCGATCTCGGCGGCTCGGCCGCACAATCGGTGGTGCTGATGGTGATCGTGATCGCGCTGACCGCCGTCCAGTTCAAATATGTCGAACGCAAGGTGCAGTACTGATGGTCGAGCACCGCCCGTGGAACGACATCATCGCTTACGCCATCCTGACGCTTGGCGTCGTCATCGTCGTCTTTCCCGTGTACCTCGCGCTGATCGCTTCGACCCATACCGCGGCAACCGTGGTTGGCGGCAACATGCCGCTGACGCCGGGCGGCCACGCGCTGGACAATTATTACCGCGCCATCTTCGTCGGCGGTGCGCGCGCCATTCGCGAGCCGGTCGGCCAGATGCTGATGAACTCGTTCATCTCGGCAATCGGGATCGCGCTCGGCAAGATCTTCATCTCGATCCTGTCGGCCTACGCCGTGGTGTATTTCCGCTTTCCGTTCCGCAAGACAGCATTCTGGATCATCTTCATCACGCTGATGCTGCCGGTCGAGGTGCGCATCTATCCGACCTACAAGGTGATCGCCGACCTGCACATGCTCGACACCTATGCCGGACTGATCCTTCCGCTGATTGCATCGGCCACCGGCACGCTGCTGTTCCGGCAGTTCTTCATGACGATCCCGGAGGAGCTCTTGGAGGCATCGCGCATCGACGGCGCGGGCCCGTTCCGCTTCTTCTGGGACACGCTGCTGCCGCTGTCGGTGACGACGATCGCGGCACTGTTCGTGATCCAGTTCATCTATGGCTGGAATCAGTATCTGTGGCCGCTTCTGATCACCACGCAGGATTCGATGCAGACCATCGTCACCGGCATCAAGAAGATGCTGTACACGACCGACGAACTCGCCGAATGGCAGCTCGCGATGGCAACCGCCATTCTCGCGATGCTGCCGCCGGTGGCCGTAGTGGTCTTCATGCAGCGCCTGTTCGTACGCGGACTGGTCGAGACGGAAAAATGACATGGCTAACGTAGCGCTGCGCAACGTCAGAAAAACCTATCCCGGCGGATTCGAGGCCATCAAGGGCATCGACTTCGAGGTCGGCGACGGCCAGTTCTGCGTGCTGGTCGGCCCGTCCGGCTGCGGCAAGTCCACGCTGCTGCGCATGGTCGCGGGTCTCGAGACGATCTCTTCGGGCGAGATCGACATCGGCGGGCGCGTCGTCAACGAGGTGGAACCCGCCGATCGCGACATCGCGATGGTGTTCCAGAACTACGCGCTCTATCCGCACATGAGCGTCTACAACAACATGGCCTATGGCCTGCGCAACCGCGGCATGGCCGAGGCCGAGATCAAGACACGCGTCGAGGAAGCCGCGCGCGTCCTCGAACTCACCACCATGCTGGAGCGCAAGCCACGGCAGCTCTCCGGCGGCCAGCGCCAGCGCGTCGCGATGGGCCGCGCCATCGTGCGCCAACCGAAGGCGTTTTTGTTCGACGAGCCCTTGTCCAATCTCGACGCAAAACTGCGCATCGCCATGCGCGTCGAAATCCGCAAGCTGCAGCGCCGCCTCTCCACCACATCGATCTACGTCACCCACGACCAGCTCGAGGCAATGACGCTCGCCGACATTCTCGTCGTGATGAATTCGGGCCAGGTCGAACAGATCGGCAATCCGCTCGACATCTATCAGAAGCCGGCGACAACCTTCGTGGCCTCCTTCATCGGCGCGCCGCCAATGAACCTGATGCCGTTGCAGTCATCGGATGAATTGAAATCGCAGCTGCCGGCGAGCGCCGCCGGCATCCTGGGAATTCGCCCCGAAGATTTTGTCATCACCAGCGAGAATGTCGCGGGCGGCGTCGCGCTCAATCTAACTGTCGAGGCGATCGAAAAAGTCGGCGCTGAAACGTTTATCTATGGCTCCCGCCAGAACGTGGCCCAGGGCATCGCCGCCAATCCCGGCGACCTGCCCCCGGGCGAGGTGATCGTCCGCATCCCCGGTGCGGTTGGGCCGGCCATCGGCGAGAAGATCCGGGCCGTTGCGGCCCGCGACAAGCTGCACCTGTTCAGCGCGGATGGGCGCAAACGGGTCGAAATCTGAGGGTTCCGGCCCGATTCCGGCTGGTTCCAGAGCCACTTGAACCCGCACACCACCCTCGCCATATTGTTGCTGTTCGGCGTCGACGGTGAGTCGCCGCCGGACACGCGCCGGGGATGCCGCAAGGGTCCCAGGCGTCAAAGTCGCTTCGAGAGGACTTTGTAATGTCTCGTGTTCCTTCGCTCTCCAGTCCGTTTCTGCTCGGATTCGACGAAATCGAGCGTGCGCTCGACCGCGTCGTGAAGGGTGCCGACGGCTATCCTCCCTACAATATCGAGCGGTTTGACCGGTCCAACGGTCAGCCCGAACGCCTGCGCATCACGCTGGCGGTGGCCGGTTTTACCCGCGACCAACTCGATGTGAGTACTGAGGAAAACCAGCTCGTCATCCGCGGCCGCCAGCAGGACGACAAGACCCGGCAATACATCCATCGCGGCATCGCCGCGCGCCACTTCCAGCGCACCTTCGTGCTGGCGGAGGGGATGATGGTGCTGGGTGCGGACCTGAAGAACGGGCTGTTGTCCATAGACCTCGCCAGGCCGGAACCTGAAAGGGTCATTAAGACAATAGCTATCAATGAGCACGAATAATGGAACGAGGAGCGGACTCGACCGCTTGTCTCTAGAGGAGTCGAGACCATGAGTGACGTGAGTGTGACGACCGAAAGGGTGTCCCTGGAGGCGTTGGCCCATCTCGGTGAAGGCCACATCGCCTATGTGAAGCAGGTCCGTTCGGAGGACGTGCCGGGACTATTCCCCCAGGCGCCGAAGATCGCACCGGGACTGAAGCTGTTCGCGCTGCATGCCGCCGACGGCACCCCGATCATGCTGACCGATAGCCGGGAAGCCGCGGTCGCCAATGCGTGGAGCAACGAGCTGCAGGCCGTCAGCGTACACTGACCCGCACTTGCGGTGTCACTGACGTCTAGCTAACCGCTCGCGCAGCGAGTTTCATTGCGGCCGAAAGTCGCCGCTGGATTGATTCAACCATACGCGGGTCGTTCCTCAGGAGGAGCGGCCCGCGTATTTGTTTTTGCGATTGAGAAGATGACGCTTGCGCGTTCGCGCCGCGTGAGACGTTTCGTCTCAGGCTGCGCTGGCCGGCGGCAGTGCGAGCACCGAATAGATCGCCTGTGCGTCGCGCGAGGCGCGCAGCTTTTTCGCCACGTCCTGGTCGCGCAGCAGCCGCGCGATTCGCGCCAGCGCTTTCAGGTGATCGGCGCCGGCGCCTTCGGGCGCGAGCAGCAGGAAGACGAGATCGACCGGCTGGCCATCCATCGCCTCGAAATCGATCGGGCGCTCCAGACGTGCGAACAGGCCGAACAGCTTTTCCAGCTTCGGCAGCTTGCCGTGGGGAATTGCAACGCCATAGCCGACCGCGGTCGTGCCGAGCTTCTCACGCTGCAGCAGCACCTCGAACACCGCGCGCTCGTTCTGCCCGGTCAAATGCGCAGCCTTCGCCGCCAGTTCCTGCAGCGCCTGCTTCTTGCTGTTGACTTTCAACGTCGGGAGAATCGCCTCTGGAGCGACCAGATCGGTAATCGTCATTGGGCGTTCCGGGGTGAATTGAAACCGTCTGGTTGCGAGATAGTCTGGAAGCGCGGCGCGTCAAGAAGATGAGGCGGGAGGCGGGCTTAGTCCCGGGTCCCGATTGCCGGGGGCTTCTACCCCAAGCCATGCCCGGTGCCAACACCCGGCTTATACGGTTCCGGACCCTTGTTCAGCGGCGGCGGACCATATGGGGGGTGTTTTCGGGCGTCAATGCGGCCCGGCATAAATGTCAGGGGTTAACGGCCGGGGGATCGACCCAGCCCACATTGCCGTCCGCACGGCGGTAAATCACGTTCACCCGCCCGCTGGAGCCGTGCTGAAACACCAGGCAGTTGGCGCCCGTGAGATCCAGCTCCATCACGGCCTCGCTCACCGACAGCCGCTTCAGCGCGGTGGTGGCTTCCGCAATGATGACGGGGTTGTAGCCGGAAACCTCTTCCTCATCGGCCGGCGCCTCGATCACGTAGCTTGGCGCATCCAGCACCGGCGCTTCCAGCTCGGCAAACGCGGTCGACATCACATGCGCCTTGCGTCCCGAGCGATCCTTCAGCCGGCTCTTGTAGCGGCGCAGCCGTTTCTCGATCATCAGCAGCGCCTGGTCCGCGCTCGCATAGGCATCCGCAGCGGTCGAATCGGCTTCCAGCATGATCCCGGAATCCAGGTGCAGCGAGCAGTCGGTGCGGAAACCGAAGCCGTCCTTGGAGAGCGTGATGTGGCCGGAATAATTGCCGTCGAAATATTTTCGCAGGACTTCATCGGTGCGTTCGCCGACGCGCCTACGCAGCGCTTCGCCGACACTGATGCTTTTTCCCGAGATTCGAAGAGTCATTGCTGATGCCTCGCAAGGTGTCAGAAGCAAACGAGCCTAGCGCTATTTGCCGCCGATGCAATCAGGCCGGCGCGGTATCGCGGGACCGGTCGGCGGCAGCGGCGGGCGCAGAAAGGGCATTGCCGATCATGCTCTGCTTGTCGCGGCGGCGTTGCACCGAGGACGGGATGCGCATCGCCTCGCGGTACTTGGCGACGGTGCGGCGGGCAATATCAATGCCCGAGGCGCGCAATCGTTCCACGATCGTGTCGTCGGAGAGAATAGCCGAGGGGTTTTCCGCGTCGATCAGCTGCTTGATGTGATGGCGCACGGCTTCGGCCGAGTGCGCCTCGCCGCCATCGGCCGATGCGATCGAGGCGGTGAAGAAATATTTCAGCTCGAACGTGCCGCGATTGGTCGCCATGTATTTGTTGGCGGTGACGCGCGACACCGTCGATTCGTGCATCTGGATCGCATCCGCGACCGCCTTCAGATTGAGCGGCCGCAAATGCGCAACGCCGTAGGTGAAGAAGCCGTCCTGCTGTCGCACGATCTCGCTCGCCACCTTCAGGATGGTGCGCGCGCGCTGGTCGAGCGCGCGCACCAGCCAGGTCGCGTTCTGCAGGCAGTCGCTGAAATAGGATTTGTCGCCGTCCTTGCGGATCGTCTTCGACAGCTCCGTGTAATAGGTCTGGTTCACCAGCACCTTCGGCAGCGTGTCGCTGTTGAGCTCGACCTGCCAGCCGCCGTCGGGCGCGGGCCGCACATAGACGTCGGGCACCATGGTCTGCGCGCGCGAGGCGCCGAACTTCAGGCCGGGCTTTGGATCGAGGCGGCGAATCTCGGCGATCATGTCGGTGATGTCTTCGTCGTCGACACCGCAGATCTTGCGCAAGGCCGCGACGTCGCGGCGGGCCAGCAGATCGAGATGCTCCACCAGCGCCTGCATCGCGGGGTCGTAGCGATTCTGCTCGCGCAGCTGGATGGCGAGGCACTCGCTCAAATTCCGTGCACACACGCCCGGCGGATCGAACTTCTGCAACGCGGCCAGAACCTCGGCGACGGCTTCGTCGCTCGCGCCAAGCTTCTCGCCGACCTGACCGAGATCGGCAGGCAGGTAGCCCGCCTCGTCGACGAGATCGATCAGGTACTGCCCGATCATGCGCTGCGCCGGCGCGCTGAAGGCGACCGCTAGCTGCTCGGCGAGGTGATCGCCAAGCGTCACTTCGGCCGCGACAAAGGCCTCGAGATTGTAGTCTTCATCGCTCGAGGCACCGCCGCCCCATTCGGTGTAGACGCTCGGCGCCTGGTCCTGGGCGGCGCGGGCGGCCGCCTCCGCGGGCTCCTCGGTGAAGACGTTGTCGAGGGGGGTATCCAGGGTCTGCTCGATCTCGGCGCGGCTGCCGAGGTCGCGGTTCATCCATTCTTCCTGGCCGGCCTCAAAGCCATCGCTGGCGCCGCTGCCCTCACTGAAGCTGCCGCCGTCGCCCGAATCGGCAAAATCGCCCTGGTCGTCGGAATGTGTCTCATTGGTGTGCTCGGTCGCCTCGCCCCGAACCGGCGCCTCGGGGCCGTCACTGGCCCGATCGAGCAGCGGATTGCGCTCCAGCTCCTCCTCGACGAAGGCCGACAGATCGAGATTCGACAGCTGCAACAGCTTGATGGCCTGCATCAGCTGCGGCGTCATCACCAGCGATTGCGACTGGCGGAACTCTAATCTCTGCGTCAGCGCCATGAGAGCAAGGAATCGTCCCGAAATTGGTCCGATTCTTGCTTAGCCTAGTCGATTGCTGATGTACACGGCTTGACGCATGCAATTTTCGGGCTAGAGGCGGAATTCCTCGCCAAGGTAAAGCCTTCGTACATCCGGGTTGTTGACGATCTCGTCCGGGCTGCCCTCGGTCAAAATCTCACCGGCATAGACGATGTAGGCGCGGTCGGTGAGCCCAAGCGTCTCGCGCACATTGTGGTCGGTGATCAGAACGCCGATGCCGCGGTTGGTGAGGTGGCGGACCAGGTCCTGGATGTCGCCGACGGCGATCGGATCGATGCCGGCAAAGGGCTCGTCGAGCAGCATGTAGTTCGGACGCGTGGCGAGGGCGCGGGCGATTTCAACGCGGCGCCGCTCACCGCCCGACAATGCGATCGACGGCGACTTGCGCAAGCGGCCGATGTTGAATTCGTCGAGCAGCGCGTCGAGCTCCTTTTCCCGCTTCTTGCGGCTCGGCTCCACCACTTCGAGCACGGCGCGGATGTTCTGCTCCACGGTGAGGCCGCGGAAGATCGAGGCTTCCTGCGGCAGATAGCCGATGCCGAGTCGCGCACGCTGATACATCGGCAGTTGCGTGACGTCGTGGCCGTCGAGTTCGATGGCGCCGCGATCAGCCTTGATCAGCCCGGTGATCATGTAGAACACCGTGGTCTTGCCGGCGCCGTTCGGGCCGAGCAGGCCGACCGCCTCGCCGCGGCGGACATAGATGCTGACGCCGCGCACCACCTGGCGGGTGCCGAAGCTTTTTTCCACGCTGTGCACAGCCAGGAAACCCGGCCGGCGCAGCAATTGCGGTCCGCCGCCGTTGCTCTTGCCGCGCGGCTTGTTCGCAGGCGGCCGCGGCCGCGCAGGCTGACGCGGCTGTTCCGCCGGTGCGCGCGGCACATCGATGCTGGCTGCCATCGCCGTCTCACGCGCGATCGGCGGCGCATCGCGCACGGGGCTGTTGAGCATCTCGCCGATGCTGTCGCCGAGCGCGGTGATGTCCTCGCGCGACCGTGCGAAGCCGCTCTGGCTGCGCTTGGCCGGCCGTCGCCGGAACATGCCGAGAAGATCCACCATCCCGCTTCGCTCAGTCTTTCACGCCAATCCTCGCGCAGGCGTCCGCGGCGAAGAGTCGATTCGCCCCATTCAGCGAATCATGAAGGAATGGATGTCCCTTGCCCAGCGCAGCGCCTGATCCAAGGTTCGGGTCAGGGCGCGTTCCCCACCGCCGCAGCCGTCGGGGGTAGATACAGTCTCCGGCGCCCCGGTTCAACCGCAGCACCCCCGCTGCACAACCAAGTGATTGAATTTACTTCTGTTTTCCGGGAAGAAGGGACGGAATGCCCGGCTTGGGAGCAGTCGCCCCGCCCGGCTGAGCACCGCTGCAGCCCTCCCCCTGGATGAACAGGCCCTGGACGCGGCCAGAGTCGGATTCCACCCGCGAGGTGCCGGTCGTCATGTCGACCAGCAGACGGTCGCCGCGCAGCACGTTCTTGCACTGGGTCAGCACCACGCCGCCCTGCATCGTGATGAGGTTCGCCTTGGTGTCGAAGATGGCGGTGTCGCCGGTCACCACCTGCTCCTTCTGCGTGACCACGACATTGCCGCGCGCTTCCAGCCGCTTGATCGAGGAGCTGCCGCCGGGTCCCGGCTGCGCCGACTGCATCGGCGCGCCCTTGGCGGCGGCCTTGCCTTTCGTCGGCGGTGGCGGCGGCGGCGCCGCCTCCGATTGCCCGCCTTCATAGAACACGACGAGCGACTTCGAACTCATCGTGGTGTCGCCCTGCACCACCTTCACATTGCCGGAAAACACCGCTTCCTTTTTCTTGTCGCGCACCTCGAGCGAGGCCGCTTCGATCTTGATCGGCTGGTCGCGGTTCTGCGAAAATCCCTGCATCGCGTTCGGCACGCCCTGCATCGTGCTTTGCGCACGCGCCTCGCCGGACCAGAGCCCGAGCGCGCAAGCCGCACCAGCGAGCACGAGCGCAAATCGCAAGGCGCGGCCGCGGGAGAACATCTGCATCGGCGCAATCACGTTGACGGTCACTTGCTGCCGGCGGGTTTCGGCGTAACCGCGCGCGTCTTCGGCGCGTCGGCCGGCGGATCGCCGGCTTGCGGCTGGCCGGGCGCGTCGGGCTGATCCAGCACGAGGTTCATCACCACATTGCCTTCGAAGCGCACCACCTCGCCGCTGTTGAGGATGCGCAGACGATCCGCAACCAGCGTGCCATTGAGAAGCTTGACGTCGACGCGCTCGTCCGACGACACCTCGCCCTTGTTGATGTCGACATGCGCTTGCGTCAGCTTGGCCTCATAGCCGGTGGAGGACTGCAGGAAGACATCCTTCTTGAGATCGAGCACCTGCTGCTTGTTGTCGAAGAAGCCGGTGCGTGCGTCGAGCATGACCATGGAGCGATCCTCCATCATCACCTTGGCGCGGATGGTGTCGAGTTCGACCCGGTCAGGATCGGTGAGATCCTGGATCGCGGCCTTGGCCCACAGATCGTAGGGACGCCGGTCAGTCGAAAAGCCGGTGAGATGCGGTGTCTCCATCGTGATCTTGGTGCCTGACACGACGACGTTGCTGATATCGATCGGCAGTTTTGGCAGCAGCATGCGGAACGGATTGAACACCGACACCGCGACAATCATCGCCATCGCCAGCATCACCGCCGCCGGCACCGCCACCCGCAACACCCGCACGAGCCGGCTGTGACGCGAGGCCGCGGCAAAGCGCGCCTCCAGGCCGGCGTCATAGGTGGGGTTTTGGATGAAATTCACCGCGGCTCCAGCAGGCGGGATGCTCCCGCACGAGTCCTGCCCAAACGAATACTGCTCAAACGAATACTGGCCGACCGGATATGGCCCCTTCGTTGGGGCCATTCTAGCCCGCATTGGGGAACAATGCAGCCGGAGTCAGGCCGCAACTGCTGCCCCGAATGGGGGCGTCCTTCACCAGTGTGACCGAAACAGGGCAGATTCGCCCTGCGACCCATCAACTCACGAATGGGCGAAAATATCCTCGTCCTCCCAGCCCCCGAGATCGAGCCGGGCGCGGGTGGGCAGGAAATCGAAACAGGCTTTCGCGAGCTCGGTGCGCCCCTCACGCGCCAGCATCGGATCGAGTTTGTCGCGCAGCGCATGCAGATGCAGCACATCGGAGGCCGCGTAAGCCAGTTGCGCCTCGCTCAAGCCGTCGGCGCCCCAATCGCTGGACTGCTGTTGCTTCGACAGGTCGATGTTGAGCACCTCGCGCACGAGGTCTTTCAGGCCATGGCGATCCGTATAGGTGCGCGACAGCCGCGAGGCGATCTTCGTGCAATAGACCGGCTGCGGCATCACGCCAAAGGCGTGATAAAGCGCGGCGAGATCGAAGCGGGCGAAGTGGAAAATCTTCGTGACCTTCGGATTGGCGAGCAGCGCCTTCAGATTCGGCGCATCGCGCAGCCCCTTTGGCACCTGCACGACATCGGCCGTGCCGTCGCCGTTGGACATCTGCACCACGCAAAGCCGGTCGCGATGCGGATTCAGTCCCATCGTTTCGGTATCGATCGCAACTGATGTGGTGTAGCGCGACAGGTCAGGCAGGTCGCCGCGATGCAGGCGGATGGTCATATGAGGGCCTTGGGTGTTTCCGATTCGCCGGGAACAACCTAGCCTCCAAACGCTCCCGCGTCAGCCTGCGCGCGCCCGCCGCCACAATAATGCCGCCGCAATCGCCAGCAGCACGATCGCAACAGGGTGGAATGCCGGCGGGGCGATGCCGCTCTGCGAAAGCACGGTCATGTCGAAGATCGGCAGCAGCGCGGTTGCCGAGACGAGGATCGCCAGCGCCTTCCACATCCGCAGCACAAGCAGCGTTGCGCCTGCGATGACGATCACCAGATTGCGCGACAGATAGACCCGGTAATACAGCGTGCCGGCGTTGTCGGAGACGGCGGTCCCGAATGCCGTCGATGCCTTGTGCGGGTCCATCAGCCCGCGCAGCGCCAGCACGGCGAAGAGAAGCAGCAGCAACCCGGTCAGGATCGGTGCGGCAAGATCGAGCGACTTTTTCATCTGATTCCCTTCGGCGGTGGCATCAAAGCTGGTAAAAAACTATGTATGCCGTCCTACATATTATGACGGTCGACATACCGATTTGCAACTGGTAATTCCGGCCATGCCCAAAGCCACTGATTCCAAAGCGAAAACCCTCGCTGCTGCGGCCCTGCTGTTCCGACGCCAGGGTTTTCACGGCACCGCGCTGCACGACATTCTGGCGGCGGCCGGCTCGCCGCGCGGTTCGCTCTATTTCCATTTCCCCGGCGGCAAGGAGGAGATCGGCGAGGCCGCACTCGGACTTGCCGGCGAACGCGTGCGGGCCGCAATCGCGCAGGCCGCCGACGTCACCGATGGCGCCGAGACCTTTCTGGTCGCCATGGTCAGGTCGATGGCCGCAGATCTCGAAACGTCCGAATTCTGCAACGGCTGTCCGATTGCCACGACGGCGCTGGAGACCGCAGCACAATCGCACGTGCTCGCATCCGCCGCGCGAGCCGCGTTCGAAAGCTGGGAGCGGGAGATTGCACGCGGGCTGGTGCGCTTCGGTGCTGCGCCCGACAACGCAGCGATCGCCGCCACGGTGATCCTCAGCCAGCTCGAAGGCGCGCTGTTGTTGTCACGCACCTATCGCAGCATCGAACCGCTGCGGCGTGCGGAGCGTGCTATGAAGCTGTTGGCGCAGATTGCGGCGTGAGGACCTTGGGGATCGTCGATGCAATTGCAATCCACCATCACCTGCCCGCACTGCGGCCACGCTTCGACCGAGGAGATGCCGACCGATGCCTGTCAGTTCTTCTATGACTGTCGCGGCTGCGGACAACGGCTGAAACCCCGGCAGGGCGATTGCTGCGTCTATTGTTCCTACGGCTCCGTGCCGTGCCCGCCGGTGCAGACCAGCGGGCGTTGCTGCCACTGATGCATTGCAGATCGACCGTGCAATTGGCGGCCTCGCAGCGAACGGCGATTGAACGGGATTGGGCAAGGGCGAGTGGTGCCCAGGAAAGGACTCGAACCTTCACGGCCGTGAAGCCACTGGCACCTGAAGCCAGCGCGTCTACCAATTCCGCCACCTGGGCCCGGGCGGGTTACTAAGGACCGGTCGCACGATTGTCAAATCCGCAAATTGCGGTCCAAATACGCTGTACAGGAATGACATGATGGCGTATCGCGAATCCGCTAAATCGCCGCCAACGCGCAAGATTTGACCGCAGGAATCACCCCCAGGAATCACCCCATGGCAACGAACCTCGATACACTCGTCACGGTTTTCGGCGGATCGGGTTTCCTGGGCCGGAACGTGGTCCGGGCGCTGTGCAAGCGCGACTATCGCATCCGGATCGCGGTGCGCCGGCCCGAGCTTGCCTACCACCTGCAGCCGGCCGGCAAGGTCGGCCAGATCCACCCGGTGCAGGCCAATGTGCGCAACCCGGCCTCCGTGCAGGCGGCGATGCGCGGCTCCGACATCGTCATCAACCTGATCGGCATCCTCAATCCGGCCGGCGAGCAGTCGTTCGAGGCGGTGCAGAACCGCGGCGCCGCGACCGTGGCAGGGGCGGCAGCCGAGATCGGCGCGCGCATGGTGCATGTCTCTGCGATCGGCGCCGACGAGCAGTCGGCGTCCGGCTATGGCCGCAGCAAGGCCGCAGGCGAAAAGGCGGTGCTGGCGGCCGTGCCGTCGGCGACCATCATGCGTCCGTCGCTGATGTTCGGCCCGGAGGATCAATTCACCAACCGCTTTGCGGCGCTGGCGCGAATGTCGCCTGTGCTGCCCCTGATCGGCGGCGACACCAAGATGCAGCCGGTCTATGTCGGCGATGTCGCCTCGGCGATTGCCGATGCCGTCGACGGCAAGACCAAGGCTGGCGCGACGTACGAGCTCGGCGGGCCGGAAGTGCTGACGATGCGCGAGATCTTGCAGTTCATCCTCGCCACCACCGATCGCGAGCGCATGCTGGCGCCGCTGCCGTTCGGGCTCGCCAAGTTTCAGGCGCTGTTCCTGCAATTCGCCCCGGGCTTCCTGAAGCTGACGCCCGACCAGGTCGAGATGCTCAAGCTGGACAACGTCGTGTCGGATGCGGCCAAGGCCGCAGGCCTCACGCTGCCGGGACTCGGCATTTCGCCGGACTCGATGGAAGCAATCGCCCCGCAATATCTCTGGCGCTTCCGCCCGCAAGGCCAGTTCCAGCGCAAGAACGCGTAAGGGCAATCCAACAACGATCTCAGACCTCATCCTGAGGAGCGCGCTTCGGCGCGCGTCTCGAAGGATGGCCACGCTCGGGCCGCATGGTTCGAGACGGCGCTGGCGCGCCTCCTCACCATGAGGATCAGGCGGCGATGAATGACGAACCGCGGGTGCCCGGAATTCACTTCCGAAAATCATAATCGCCTATTGACATTTCCGTAAATCGGAATTAATTTCCACCCCGTCCCGTGCCCGCATGAGGGGCGCTTCGCGATCGTCACGGAACGTTGGGCACAGGATGCGATGGACGCGACCGGCGTCAGGTGAATTCGTTCACCGGACGAAATCGCCGGCTGCGTACGGCAAAGTCGTGTGGTCCTGGCGCCGCGACCGTGGCGTCAAGTTGTGCGGAAGTGTCCGCGCGGCGACGGTGGCAAAAAGCGCCGCTTCACCGGGGAGAGCACGAAGCAGCCGTTAAAACCACTCGCGCGGGGAAAGCCGGAATGTCTGGCTGAACTCGTGGTGGACTTACTCGTTTGCTTTTTTACTTTTGCAAACGAGGCTGCGGGTGCGGCAAGCGCCCGGCTTTCCCTGCGCCCTCAGTGGTCAGAGGGACGATGAGATTGCACAACTCGGACAAATGGTGTCGCGGGGTCACATTCCGCTGTCATCGCCCGGCTTGACCGGGCGATCCAGTATTCCAGAGACATCAGTGATTGAACCGATAAGGCGCGGCGTACTGGATCACCCGCCTGCGCGGGTGATGACAACCGTTCGGGTGGAGAGTGCGCACCTCACCGGAGCAGCCGCCCTCACCGCCCCAGCGCCAGTGCGATCAGGCCGAGCGTTCCGACGATGACGCGCCACCAGGCGAACACGACGAAGCCATGACGGGTGACGTATTCGAGAAAGCTCTTCACCACGATGATCGCCGTGATGAACGACACCACGAAGCCGATGGCGATGAGGCCGAGATTGTCGGTCGTGAAGTCGCCGCGGTTCTTGTAGAAATCATAGGCAAAGGCGCCGACCATGGTCGGGATCGCGAGGAAGAAGGAGAATTCGGCGGCCGAGCGCTTGTCGGCGCCGAGCAGCATCGCCGCCACGATCGAGGCGCCCGAGCGCGACACGCCGGGGATCATGGCAAGGCACTGCGCCATTCCGATCCACAGATACATCAAGAGCGGAAAGCGCGTGGCGTCATCCTCGTGCGGCTTGAGATCGAGCTGGTCGACCCAGAGCAGGATCGCGCCGCCGACGATCAACGAGAAACACACCACCCAGGGATTGAACAGATATCCCTTGATGAATTTGCCGAACAGCAGGCCGAGGATCACCGCCGGCAGGAACGCCACCAGGACGCCGATCACGAAGCGGCGCGCGTCCGGATCGGTGAACATGTTGATCGCGATGCGCCACAGCTTTGCAAAGTACAGCGCCACGATGGCGAGGATAGCGCCAAGCTGGATCAGGACGGCAAAACTCTTCCAGAATTCGCCCTCGCCGAGATCGAAAAATCGCTCCGCCAGCAACAGGTGGCCGGTCGAGGACACAGGCAGGAACTCGGTGACACCTTCGACAATGCCGAGAATCACCGCCCTCAGCCAATCAGACATCATGATATTGTCCGTTATGATCGATATCGCTTGAAAAGCCCGAATCTTCTCGCTTATTCGACCTTGGGCCGCAATCGCAAAAAGCGCCAAAACACAGGTTGCCTCGTTCGTCCGCTTCGCTACCCTTGCGCCCTGTTGCGATTGAGGAATGGTTAAACCACCAGGGCATACTCAAAGGCCGCATGTTCACGCTGTTTCATCATCCCTTTTGCCCGCATTCGCGCTTCGTCCGCCTGATTCTCGGCGAGTACGGTTTCGACGTGAAGCTGGTCGAGGAGCGGGCCTGGGAGCGGCGCGAGGCCTTTCTGGCGCTCAACCCGGCCTGCACCACGCCCGTGCTGTTCGCCGAAGGCATGCCTGCCATTCCCGGCGCGGGAATCATCGCCGAATATGTCGACGAAGCCTGGGGCGCCGAAGTCGACGCCAAGCGCCTGATGCCGGCGCATCTCGGCGAGCGCATCGAGGTGCGGCGCCTGATGGCCTGGTTCAACGAGAAATTCTTCGAGGAGGCCTCCAATCCGCTGGTGACGGAACGCATCTACAAGCGTTTCATGCCCGAGCAGGATGGCGGCGGCGCACCGGCGGCCGACGTGCTGCGTGCCGCAAAAAGCAACGTGCGGCACCATCTGACCTATATCGGCTGGCTGGCGCGGACGCGGAATTTTCTCGCCGGCGACCGGCTGACCTATGCCGACCTCGCCGCGGCCGCGCATCTGTCGGCGATCGACTATCTGGGCGATGTGCCATGGTCGGAAGACGACGCCGCAAAGGCGTGGTACGCGCGGGTGAAATCCCGCCCGTCGTTCCGTCCGCTGCTCAGCGAGTGGCTGGCGGGCGTGCCGGCCTCGCGCACTTACGTGGATCTCGACTTCTGACCGCGACGACGCACCTGGAATCCACCGAACTCAAGACCGCGCTCGCGCGCGAGGCGGCCGCGCTCGGCTTCGATTGCATCGGCGTCACCGACGCGAACGTGCTCGGCAAGGCAGGGCAGCATTTCCGCGAATTCCTCGATGCCGGCGGCCATGGCGACATGGACTGGCTCGCGGCCAATCCCGAGCGACGGATGGATCCGCGCGTGCTGTGGCCGGGCGTGCGCTCGATCGTCATGCTCGGCGTCAACTACGGCCCCGACGACAACCCCCTCGCATTGCTGGCCAAGCGCACGCGCGGCGCGATCTCGGCCTATGCGCAGGGCGATGATTACCACGACATCATCAAGAAGCGCCTGAAGACGCTGGCGCGCTGGCTTCATGCGACAAGCGGCGCTGAGGTCAAGGTGTTCGTCGACACCGCCGCCGTAATGGAAAAGCCGCTGGCGCAGGCCGCGGGCCTCGGCTGGCAAGGCAAGCACACCAACCTCGTGTCGCGCGAGTTTGGCTCGTGGCTGTTTCTTGGTGCGATCTTCACCGCGGCCGATCTGCCACGCGACACCGCCGACATCGATCACTGCGGCACCTGCAACGCCTGCCAGGAGATCTGTCCGACCGCAGCGTTCCCCGCCCCCTACAAGCTCGACGCGCGGCGCTGCATTTCCTATCTCACCATCGAGAACAAGGGACAGATCCCGCGTGAATTTCGCAAAGCCATCGGCAATCGCATCTATGGCTGCGACGATTGCCTTGCGGTGTGTCCCTGGAACAAGTTCGCACAGGTCGGCCGCGAGACAAAGCTGTCCGCGCGCGCCGAGCTGCGCGAACCTTCGCTTGCCGAACTCGCGCGGCTCGACGACGCATCCTTTCGCGCGCTGTTTGCAAAATCGCCGGTGAAACGCATCGGCCGCGACCGCTTCATCCGCAACGTGCTGATCGCGATCGGCAACTCCGGTGATGCCGGTCTTGCCGAAGAGGCAAGACGCCTGCTCGGCGATACGAGCCCGTTGGTTCGCGGGGCTGCGGTATGGGCGCTGGGGCAGTTGCTGACGGCGGAGGCGTTCAAAAACGTTGCTGCGCAAGCCGTCGATCGCGAAACCGACGCAACCGTTCGTGCCGAATGGAAAATGTCCGACCCTCATCCTGAGGAGCGCGCTGGCGCGCGTCTCGAAGGATGAAGGCCATCAGCCGGGCCTCATGGTTCGAGACGCGCGTTCCGCGCTCCTCACCATGAGGGAAACAGCCCTTGATCTCGCCACCAGGAATCCCCCACAGTCGCCGGCCATGAAAAACCAGCCCTTCTTCGCCAAGCAAGGCGATGCCTTCATCCCCAATCCCGTCTGCAACGGCCCGTGGGACCCCAAGTCGATGCACGGCCGCGTCGTGATCGGCCTGCTTGCCCATGTCATCGAAGAGCGACGCGGCTCCGCCGATTTCGTGCCGGCGCGGCTGACTGTCGACATGTTTCGTCTGCCCAACATCATGACCCCGGTGGAGGTCACGACAAAACTCATCCGCGACGGCCTGCGCATCAAGGTGGTGGAAGCCGAGTTCATTTCCGGCGGCACGACGATGGCGCGCGCATCCTGCCAGTTGTTGCGGCGGACGGAGAACGCGCCGGGCAATGTGTGGTCGCCGGCCAACTGGGACGCGCCACTGCCGGACGCAATCCCTGCGCCGACCGACCCGAAGCTCGGCATGAACGGAAAATGGACGACGCGGCCAATCGTCGGAAAGATGGGCTCGCTCGGCCCGCGGCGGCTGTGGATGAGCGAAGTGCGCGAGATGGTCGAGGGCGTCACGATGTCGCCCTTCGTGCATGTCGCAACCGGCGCGGACTTTGCCAGCCCCTTTGCCAATGCCGGCGATGCGGGCCTCGGCTACATCAACAGCGACGTCACGCTTTATCTGCATCGCCTGCCGGTAACGCGCTGGGTCGGCTTTGACGTGGTCAATCACCATGCGAGCGATGGCATCGCAATCGGCGAGTGCTGGCTCTATGACGAAAAGGGTCCGATCGGAACCTCGACGGTGGCCGCCCTCGCCCAGCGCAAGCCGATGACGAATGTCCCGCCGCCGTGATCTTGAGTCCTACGCCAGATGCCGCCGCATCTCCGGCCGTGCCTTCAGTGCCGCGCCCTGCTTGGCAAAGATCTTTGCGATCCGCTCCGGCGCAAAGTTCATGTCGACAAAGGCCGGCGCGGTGTTGGCGACCTCGTGATACTCGACGATCTTGCCGTCGCGCAGTTTCATCATCGCAACGCCCTCGAACATCACGCGCGCGCCCTTTGCTTCGGGCAAGGTCGAGCGGTAGCTGAAGGTGTAATGGGCATAGAGGATCTTGCCGTCGCTGATCGGCGCATGCATGTCCCAGCGGAAATCGGTCGCGGTGCGATAGAACACGTCGTCGATCATTTCGGCGATTTTTGCCCGGCCCTTGAAGGCGCCATAGAACACGTCGTGATAGACGCCATCCTCGGCAAACAGTTCGGCAAACGCCTTGCCGTTGTGCGCTTCGACGGCGTCGCAAAAGGCGCGCAGCAATTTTTCGGTGGCCATCAGCGCTTCTCCCGCTTCTTGTCATGCCCCGCCATCGGGTCTCGCCTCCGGCGAGCCCGACGACAGGCTCCGACGGGGCATCCAGTATTCCAGAGACGGCGCGATAAATCGATGGGTCGCGGCGTACTGGATCGCCCGCCTTCGCGGACGATGACACCGTCGCCGTCAGCCGAACTCCGCCACCGCGGCCATGATGCGGGTGATGTCCTGCGGGCGCGACAGGCGGTGGTCGCCGTCCTGGATCATGGTGAGCACCACATCCTCGCTCGGCAGCCGCTGCGCCAGCGCAAAGGCGTGCTGCCAGGGCACGTCGGGATCCTGCGCGCCCTGCAGAATGCGCACGGGACAACCGACCTCGATGGCGCTTCCGAGCAGCAGATGGTTGCGGCCCTCCTCGATCAGGGCGCGCGTGATCGGATAGGCCTCGCCATATTGCGAGGGCCGGTGCCAGACGCCCCTGGTCATGATCTCCTCGCGCACTTCGGGTGCAAAGCCTTTCCACATCAGCGCTTCCGTGAAATCCGGCGCCGGCGCGATTAGCACGAGCCCGGCGAGCGAGGCTTCTGCCGAAGCGCCGCGGCGCGCCAGTTCACGCGCCAGCAACAGCGCCATCCAGCCGCCCATCGAAGAGCCGATCACCACCTGCGGGCCGCGGCAGGCTTGCAGGAACACGGCAACGGCTTCCTCGAGCCAGCGCCCGATGGTTCCGTCGGCAAACTTGCCATCCGATTCGCCATGACCGGAGTAGTCGAACCGGACGCAGGCGCGGCCGTGATCTGCGGCCCAGCCATCGAGCGCCAGCGCCTTGGTCCCGCGCATGTCGGAGTTGAAACCACCGAGCCAGAACAGGCCGGGCGATCGGCCGCCGCGGCGGCGTATCGCGATTCGGCGGCGGTCATCGCCGACCTCGATGAAGTCAGGGTCCTGGGTGCTGGCCGAATCCGTCATGGGCAAAACTGTCTCGGTCAAATCTGCCTCGGGGAGATGATCTGTCTTGGGGAGACTTGTCTTGGGCAAATCTGTCACGGGAACGTCACCCGTGGCGGGACGTTTTCGATGACCCGTGCCGGCAGGTCAACAACGGCGCCGACCACGGTCCTTGCGGGCGCCGCTGCCGCTGAATATCTGACGGAACGTGGCCAAAATGCCGCGCATTTGACGGTTTTAGCGCGACGAAACGCGAGTTCGCTTGCCCGGACCTGCGTCTTGCTTCAAAATAGCGCCTTCCTTTCACAACCTTGGAGAACAACCCATTCGCCGTCCCAACAGAGCCCCGCCCGCAGTGACCAAAGACGGGCCGCGCATTAATGACGACATCCGCAACGCACAGATCCAGCTGATCGACCAGGATGGCACCAATCACGGCAGCATCGAAACCGTGACCGCCATCAAGATGGCCATGGATGCCGGCATGGACCTCGTCGAGATTTCGCCGAACAACAATCCCCCCGTCTGCAAGATCATGGACTACGGGAAGTTCAAGTATTCGGCGCAGAAGAAGGCCGCGGAAGCCCGCAAGAAGCAGAAGGTCGTCGAGATCAAGGAGATCAAGCTGCGGCCGATGATCGACGATCACGATTACGATGTGAAGATGCGCGCGATGCAGCGCTTTTTCGAGGAAGGCGACAAGGTCAAGATCACCTTGCGCTATCGTGGCCGTGAAATGGCCCACCAGGAGATCGGCACGAAACTGCTCGACAAGGTGAAGGCCGATGTCGCCTCGTTCGCCAAGGTGGAGCAGGACGCCAGGTTCGAGGGCCGCCAGGTGGTGATGGTGCTGGCGCCGCGATAAGCAGGCGCGGCCGCCATCGACGGTGCGAGCAGGAACAAGATCAAAAGAAAACGGCCCGTAGCGGGCCGTTTTCGATTTCGGGGACTTGGTTTTTCGGGACTTGGTTTTTCGCGATTTGGATTTCGGCGGCTTGGCGCCTCAGCTCCGCGTCGCCTGCCACGTGCCGCTGCAGCGATCGCCGGTGATGACGCCGCTCCAGGTGCCGGAGCCGGAGTTGCCGACCAGCCGTCCGCCGCCATTGGCGCGCGAGGCGCCGACGGAGACGGCAACCGCCACGCTGCCGCCGCGGCCAACCGAGCCGGAGACGCGGCCGCCCCCGGCCGATGACACCCGGTTGCCGTTCACGAGGAAGGGGACGCTGTAGCCGGACGAGCAGTTGCCGCGGGTGGTGGCGAAGACCGTGGTCCAGGTGCCGTCATAGGCGCCACCCGCTCGGCGGGCAGCTTCGGCCGTATCGGGGGTGGCGGTGGCCGCAATGGCGGCGGCCGCGACGAGAGGAAGAAGGGCGCGAACGCGCCGAGAGAAAGTTGAAAATACGGAAAGGGCCGGAAATTGGGTCATTTGCTACCTGTATGAGCCTAACATCGGTTGATGACGCCCATTCGTCATGGCAGCGGCCTTGCCGGTTCATCGTTGCCAAAACCGCTTTGCTCTGCCATAAGCCCGACCTTCATCGCCCGGCTGATCAAGGGCTGCCGTGGCGATGACCCGTGCAGGTTCGTTTCATTAGAAAAAACCTAGCACTTTCAACGCTCTAACGAGCATTGCGGCCGGCCAGGCGCCCTCGCGGGTGGTTTCGTGCTGTGGCCATTGAAGGAGAGCCAAATGCCCAAGCTGAAGACCAAGTCCGGCGCTAAAAAGCGCTTCAAGGTGACCGCCACCGGCAAGGTGATGCACGCCCAGCGCGGCAAGCGCCACGGCATGATCAAGCGGACGAAGAAGCAGATTCGCCAGCTCCGCGGCACCCGCGTGCTGTTCAAGACCGATGGCGACAACGTCAAGAAGTACTTCTTGCCGAACGCCTGAACGCATCCGCTTTTCGCCGCGCCGCGCGTCACGCGTGGCCAACGTCATCTCTGATCAAGGATTTTTGTCATGTCTCGCGTCAAACGCGGTGTGACCTCTCACGCCAAGCACAAGAAAGTCTTCAAGGCTGCCAAGGGCTATTACGGCCGCCGCAAGAACACCATCCGCACCGCCAAGCAGGCGGTCGAAAAGGCCGGCCAGTACGCCTTCCGCGATCGCAAGCGCAAGAAGCGGACGTTCCGCGCGCTGTGGATCCAGCGGCTCAACGCTGCCGTGCGCCCGTTCGGCATGACCTACAGCCGATTTATCGACGGCCTGTCGAAGTCGGGCATCACGGTCGATCGCAAGGTGTTGTCGGATCTCGCCATCAACGAGCCGGTGGCGTTCCAGGCGATTGCCGAGAAGGCCAAGGCGGCGCTGGCCGCCTGATCGCGGGCTTATCTCGCGCCTGCGGCCTTGCGCATCCGTTTCGAATAACGTTGGGCGACCTCTGCCCGGCAGAATGCCGTGAACGAGATGTACATGGTGCCGGACTCGTTCCGGTACTTGCGGTCGCAGACGCCGAGTTCGCGCTTGTAGCCCTGCTTCGTCGATGCACCCGCCTTGGCGAGGAAGCCAGCCTCGCACTTCTTCTCGACCACCTCACCAAACTGCACGTCGCCGCTGGCGGTGTATTCGCAGGCCTCGAATACTTTCATCGCGACGTCGCAACCCCCAGCCGCATGCAATGACGCAATGATGTCGTCCATCTGGTTGGATTTGGCCGGGCAGGCCATGGTGGCGGCCTCGGCCGAGCCGAGCGTGAGAACGAGGCCGATGGCGGCCAGACAGGATTTGAGGGTCATTGCGTCGCCTTCGATCAACTTCGACTTGGTGCCGCGTCGGACGAAAGGGTTCGAAGCGCGCGTCCGGGGCCTGAAATAAAGGCCTTTTGGCTTGACGATGACCCCCTCGGGTGGCCACAACCGGCCGGCCTCCCGGAAGCTTGAGGACTGAACCGTGTCCGACCTTGCAACGCTTGAACAATCCATCCTCGCGCAGATCGCAGCCGCTGGCGACGAAGCGGCGCTGGAAGCCGTGCGTGTCGCCGCGCTCGGCAAGAAGGGCTCGATCTCGGCGCTTCTTTCCACGCTCGGCAAGATGTCGCCGGACGAACGCAAGACGCAAGGCGCGGCCATCAACCTCGCCAAGGACAACGTCACTGGGGCGTTGGCTTCCCGCCGCGATCTCCTGAAGTCGGCCGCGCTCGATGCGCGACTGGCCTCGGAGACCATCGACGTCACGCTGCCGATGCGCGATGCGGTGGCCGAGACCGGCCGCATCCATCCGCTCAGCCAGACCTGGGACGAACTCACCACGATCTTCGCCGACATGGGATTTTCGGTGGCCGAGGGCCCCGACATCGAGACCGACGACTACAACTTCACGAAGCTGAATTTCCCGGAAGGCCATCCGGCGCGCGAGATGCACGACACCTTCTTCTTCAATCCGAAGGACGACGGCACGCGCATGCTCCTTCGCACCCACACCTCGCCGGTGCAGGTGCGCACCATGCTGAGCCAGAAGCCGCCGATCCGCGTGATCTGCCCGGGCCGCACCTATCGCATCGATTCGGACGCGACCCACACGCCGCAATTCCACCAGGTCGAAGGCCTCGTCATCGACAAGGGCTCGCATCTCGGCCACCTCAAATGGATCCTGCACGAGTTCTGCAAGGCCTTCTTCGAGGTCGACCACATCAACATGCGCTTCCGCCCGTCGTTCTTCCCGTTCACGGAGCCGTCACTGGAAGTCGACATCCAGTGCCGCCGTGACAAGGGCGAGATCCGCTTTGGCGAAGGCGAGGATTGGCTGGAGATTCTCGGCTGCGGCATGGTTCATCCGAATGTGCTGCGTGCCTGCGGCCTCGACCCCGACGTGTATCAGGGCTTTGCCTGGGGCATGGGCATCGACCGCATCGCGATGCTGAAATACGGGATGTCCGACCTGCGCCAACTGTTCGACAGCGACGTGCGCTGGCTCAGCCATTACGGCTTCAAGCCGCTCGACGTGCCGACGCTCGCCGGCGGGCTGAGCTCGTGAGTTTATCGGCCGAGACAAGCCCAGGCTGGGGCGCTACGGCGCAAGCCCGGCGAAGGCTCGAACCCCCTCTCCCGCTTGCGGGGGAGGGTTGGGGTGGGGGTGTCTCCGCATCGGAGGTTTCGATGGACGAGCCGAAGCGCCCGACATGGAAGGTTTCTTCCAAGCTTCGTTCGAACGCCCGCGCCTTGCGCAGAAACTCCACCGATGCCGAGCGCATCCTTTGGTCTGAGCTACGCGGCGATCGACTGAACGGCGCGGGATTTCGTCGTCAGGTCCCGATCGACAACTATGTTGTCGATTTTATGTGTCATGCCGCAAAGCTCGTGATCGAAATCGACGGCGGACAACACTTTTCCGATCAGGCCGCGCAGGCAGACGCCAAACGCTCGGCTGTGATCGAGGCGAATGGACTTTTGGGCCTTCGTTTTTCCAACCACGACGTGATGAAAAACCGCGCAGGCGTTCTCGAGACAATTGCTTCTGCGATTGCGGAGAGAGCCCCCACCCTGACCCTCCCCCGCAGGCGGGGGAGGGGGCAAGAGAAGCAACCGTCATGAAATTCACGCTCTCCTGGTTGAAGGAACATCTCGACACCGACGAGCCGCTGGACAAGCTCGCCGACAAGCTCACCATGATCGGGCTGGAGGTCGAGAGCATCGAGGACAAGGCAAGGGCGCTGGCGCCGTTCACCATCGCGCGCGTGATCTCGGCCGAACAGCACCCGAACGCCGATCGCCTGCGCGTCTGCATGGTCGATACCGGCGACGGAAGCGCGCCGGTGCAAGTCGTGTGCGGCGCGCCGAATGCGCGCGCGGGCCTCATCAGCGTGTTCTCGCCGCCTGGCACCTACATCCCCGGCAAGAACATCACGCTCGGCATCGGCACGATCAGGGGCGTCGAAAGCCGCGGCATGCTGTGCTCGGCGGCCGAACTGCAGATCTCCGACGACCATGACGGCATCATGGAGCTGCCGGCGGAAGCGCCGCTCGGCAAGGGTTATGCCGAATGGGCCGGCCTCGGCGATCCCGTGATCGAAATCAATCTGACGCCGAACCGGCAGGACTGCGCCAGCGTGCACGGCATCGCGCGCGACCTCGCCGCCGCCGACATGGGCAAGTTCAGGGATGGCGCCATCAAGCCGATCAAGGGCGAATTCCCCTGCCCGGTCCAGGTCAAGGTCGAAGACGCAAACCTCTGCCCGGGCTTCGCGCTGCGGCTGGTGCGCGGCGTCAAGAACGGCCCGTCGCCTGAATGGCTGCAGAAGCGCCTGACCTCGATCGGGCTTCGCCCGATCAATGCGCTGGTCGATATCACGAACTTCATGACCTACGATCGTGGTCGTCCGCTACATGTGTTCGACGCGAAGAAGGTACGGGGCAATCTCACCGTGCGACGGGCACAGGACGGCGAAAGCCTGCTCGCGCTCGACGGCCGCACCTACAAGCTCGATCCCTCGATTTGCGTTATCGCCGACGAGCATGGCGTCGAATCGCTCGCCGGCATCATGGGTGGCGAAACGTCGGGCTGCGATGAGAATACCACTGATGTGCTGATCGAATCGGCGCTCTGGAACGAGATCAACATTGCGCAGACCGGCCGCAAGCTCGGCATCAATTCCGATGCGCGCTATCGCTTCGAGCGCGGCGTCGATGCCGCCTTCATGGTCCCGGGCATCGAGCTTGCGACCAAGCTGGTGATCGAGATGTGCGGCGGCACGCCGTCGGAGAATGTCGTGGTCGGCAATCGCTTCGGCGAAGACCGCGTGATCGATTTTCCGGTCCATGAGGTCAAGCGGCTGGCCGGCATCGAGGTGCCGTTCGTCGAAATGAAACTCATCCTCACCCGGCTTGGTTTCATGGTGGCTGGTAGCGGGCCGACCGTGAAGGTGGCCGTGCCGTCCTGGCGCACCGACGCACACGGCAAGGCCGACATCGTCGAGGAGATCGTTCGTATCTACGGTGTCGACAAGGTACCGGAGACGCCGTTCGAGCGTGGCGAGGACGCGCGCAGACCGGTGCTGACGCCGATCCAGCTTCGCACCCGGCGCACCCGGCGCGCACTTGCAGCGCGCGGCATGGTTGAAGCCGTGACATGGTCGTTCATCTCCAGGGACGCGACCGAACTGTTCGGCGGCGGCCAGAAGGAGCTCGTGCTTGCCAATCCCATCGCGGCCGACCTCTCCGACATGCGGCCGAGCCTGCTACCGGGACTGATTGCCGCGGCGCAGGGCAATCTCAACCGGGGTTCCGCTGACGTCGCACTGTTCGAGGTTGGGCAAGTGTTTCGCGGCGACAAGCCGGGAGATCAATTCACGGCGGCGGCCGGCGTCCGTCACGGCTTTGCCTCCTCGCAGGGAATGGGACGGCATTGGTCGGGCGCGGCGGAGACGAGCGCGCTCGATGCCAAGGCCGACGCGTTCGCCGTGCTGGCTGCGGCCGGCGCGCCGATGCAGGCGCTGCAGATCGCTCCCGGCGGCCCAAGCTGGCTGCATCCCGGCCGCTCCGGCACGATCCAGATCGGCCCGCAAAATGTACTCGGCTACTTCGGCGAGCTGCATCCGCGCACGCTCGAGGCGCTTGGCGCCGATGGCCCGCTGATGGCTTTCGAGGTGATTTTGGATCGGATTCCCGAGGCCAAGCAGAAGCCGACCCGCGCCAAGCCGGTGCTGGAGCTTTCCGCATTCCAGCCGGTGTCGCGCGACTTTGCCTTCATTGTCGATCGCAGCGTCAAGGCCGGTGACCTCGTGCGGACCGCGCAAGGCGTCGACAAGAAGCTCATCACTGGCGTCAGCGTATTCGACGTCTACGAGGGCAAGGGCATCGATCCCGGCAAGAAGTCGCTGGCGATTGCCGTGACGATCCAGCCGCGTGAAAAGACCATGACCGACGAGGAGATCGACGCGGTCGCCGCCAGGATCATCGCCGAGGTTGCGAAGAAGACCGGCGGCGTGCTGCGGGGATGAGCCTTTCGGGCCTCATCCCCACCGAGCTCAGCACTTTCGCCGCGGTGGCAATCTGCCTGATTGCCTTCGTATCGGGTATGGCGCGCGGATTTTCCGGATTCGGATCGGCGCTCATCTTCATGCCGCTGGCAAGCAGCATTGCCGCGCCGCGTCTGGTGGCGGCCTTGTTGCTGATCATCGATTTTGTGGCGGCGCTGCCGCTGTTGCCCAATGCCTGGAAGCAGGCCGACCGCAAGGCGACCGCCGTCATCGTCGCGGGCGCACTCGTCGGCGTGCCGATCGGCACCTACTTTCTGACCGTGCTGGAGCCCGTCACCACACGCTGGATCATCTCCGGTTTTGTCACGGCCTTGTTGCTGCTCCTGCTGTCCGGCTGGCGTTATCGCGGTCAGGATCATGCCGCGGTTTCCATTGGCGTCGGCGGGTTATCAGGCTTCTGCAGCGGTCTGGCGCAGACCGGCGGTCCGCCGATCGTCGGCTACTGGCTTGGCCGGCCGATCCCCTCGGTGATCGCGCGCGCCAACATCCTGCTGTTCTTCGGCGCGTCGGATTTCTTCTCGGCGGTTGCCTATGCGGTCAGCGGGCTGATCAACGCCGACGCGATCAAGTTCGCCCTGGTCGTGGGCCCCGTCTATGCGGTCGGCGTCTGGTTCGGCGCTTCGCTGTTCGGCCGCGCCAGCGAGGCCATGTTCCGCGCGATCTGCTACGCGCTGATTGCCGCTGCCGTGCTTATCGGACTGCCTGCGCTGGATGGCGTGCTGCGTCCGTCGTGAGCACGAGATCGCAATAGGCATAGCCGTCGCGGGTGATGCGCTCGCCGGTTACGACGTTCAGCCGGTGCGCAAACATCGGGCCGGCGACCACACAGGTGTGAAACTCGCCGTTCTCACCGCAGGGATCGATCCCCTCGGGCAGATCCGCAAGCAGTTGCGCATCGAATGCCCGGCCCGCGAATTCAGCCGAAACCTTCTTCAGATCGACCGTTGCGAGACGAGCCTGCAGCCCGCTTTCAATCATCGCGCGTGCCAGCGCCGGCGTGGGGCGATCCCACAGCGGAAACACCGGCGTGATGCCGGTGCCGGCGAGCTTTGCTTCGCGATAGGCGCGGATATCGGCGAGGAAGAGATCGCCGAAGATCATGTGGGTGATCCCTTCGGACACCGCCGCGGCGACGGCTTCGCCCATCCGCGCTTCATAGACCTCGTTCGGACAGGGATAGGGAATCGGCACGATCCGCGGCGGCAGGCCCGCCGCCTCGCATTGCGCGAGAAGAATTTCCTGGCGCACGCCGTGGATCGACACCCGCGCAAAGGTTTCGGTGACGGTGGTCAGCGCCCCCACCACATCGAAGTGGCCGGCCCGGCGCACCTCATGCAATGCGAATGCGCTGTCCTTGCCACTGGACCAGGAGATCAGTGCGCGCGGCGGCGCCATCAGTTGATCGGCGCTCCCGGGATGGCCGCACGCGGCGGGCCCCCGCCCTGGCGACGTCGCCCGGCCGGTGCCTGCTGCACCGGTTCTTCGCGCAGCCCGCCAATGCGGCGCAAGGCGGCCTCGGCCGCGCGCTCGCCACTCTCCCAGGCACCGTCAACCGTGCCCCACAACGTTTCGTGCGTGGCTTCGCCGGCAAAATACACGCAGCCGACCGGCTCGCTCAGGATCTTGCGTGACGGTTGTGCGCCGGGCGGAGCCACCGACATTGCGCCCTGCACGTAAGGCGAGGCGTTCCAGCGGGTGGCGCTCGACTTCTTCACGGCCTTCGCAAGATCGCTGCCGAACAGTTTTGTCAGCCACTCGATCGCGAAGGCGACCATCGCGGGTTCACCTTGCGCCGAAAGATCGCGGCCGAAAGAGCCGCAGACATCGATCGAGCACAGCGACGAGCCCCCCATGTTGGCGTAGAAAAGCGCGGTGCGGGTCGTATTGCTTTGCTCGATCAGGATGTCGTCGCGCGCAAGGCCCAGCGGATTGCCCGGCATCTGCAGCGCAATGTGGTCGTAGCTGCCGAGGCCGAGTTTCGCCGCGGCATCGAGCGATCGCTTCGGCATATCGGGCGCGAATTTCAGATTACCGGCGGCGAGCACGTTGGTGGAGACGGTGATGATGACCGCACGCGCGGTGATCCTGCCGGCCGGCGTTTGCACGGCGGCGTCGCGATTGCTCCACTCGATGCGGTTTGCCGGCGTCGACAGCGAAATGGGCAGCGGCTCGGCAAGCTTTGCGATCAGCGTACCAAGCCCCTGGCGGCAGGCGATCGCGGAGTTGCGATCCTGCGCGCGGACCTTGTCGATCACCGAGATATCCTTCAGGTCCTTGCCGGCGAAGCTCGCGCCAAGCACGAAGTCGGCCGTGCCCGCCCAGTCACCGAGCTCCTTCGGCATCACCGCGCCGCAGGACACATCGACCCTGCCGCGCGAGGCCTCGTCGATGGCGCGGTTGGCCTTGACCAGCGCCGCCAGGAAATCCTCGGTCTCGCTGGGGCGCGCGTTGCGGCGGCCAATGCGGATCTTCTGTCCGGTTGGCGCCGGCATGATCTCCAGCCCGGCGGCGCGGCCGAGCTTGATCATCGGATTGGTGTCCGGATTATGGATCCAGCGTGCGCCGCGATCGAACGGTGCATCGAAGCTTGAGATGTCGGTCACACAGCGGCCGCCGACCTGGCTTGCCGCCTCCAGCACGATCACCTTGCGGTTGGCGGCAGCGATACGACGCGCCGCCGCGATGCCGGCCGCCCCTGCCCCGATCACGACAATATCGGCCTCGCGCGGCAACGGCGCCGCCACGGCAGGCCGGCCGAGCATCGGGATCGCGGTAAAAGCCGCAGACCCCGACAGGAATGCACGGCGCGAAATTGTCATCTCATGGTTTCCGGGGGCTTGAGGCATCCGAGAACATGTTGCGAACTTTGCCGCATTCGTACCGATGCAGCAACTGTCATGGTGAATCAATCATGATTGATCCGTTCCAGCGATGAACTAAATTGCAACAGCTTTCGACCATGCTAAGGAAGCAAAAAAAGCGGTTTTAAAAGCCGCCGGGGGGAAGTTTGATGGGCGTAGTGCTCGATACTGTCGGCCAGTTGCTTGCGGGCTACCTGCAAAAGGAAGTTCCGGGCTACGAGCCGTTCACGCCAAGCGACCCGGAGCATCTCCGCGGCATTATCCAGCCCGGCGACGTGCTGCTGGTCGAAGGCAACAACCGCATTTCCGGCATCATCAAATACCTGACCCAGTCGACCTGGTCACACGCCGCGCTCTATGCTTTCCAGCACATTGGGATCCTAAGCTTAGAATTCCACGTGGACAAGTTGTCGCG
>JADMIO012982343.1_pt1 | contig 130205 bp, 131 predicted proteins | sample 8958161 | NCBI WGS metagenome assembly JADMIO01 (sample SAMN16585339, study PRJNA669376) | soil metagenome | isolation source: Crop rotation soil | place: USA: Cullars Rotation, Alabama | collected 2011
CGTCGGTCTGATTATTAGTCTGGGACCACGGTCCCACTCGTATCGTCGGTCTGATTATTAGTCTGGGACCACGGTCCCACTCGTATCGTCGGTCTGATTATTAGTCTGGGACCACGATCCCACTCGTGTTGTCGGTCTGATTATCGGTCTGGGACCACGGTCCCACTTGTATTGTCGATCAGACTATCAGCGTGAGACTACGATTCCATCAATGCCTGTCAAGGGCAAGTATTGACATTCGTCGTAACCTGTAGAACGGAGTAACCTCGGTGTGCGGTTGTATGCCTGCTGTGGATTGCTGCTGTGTCCTGCTTATCCACAACATTTTGCGCACGGTTATGTGGACAAAATACCTGGTTACCCAGGCCGTGCCGGCACGTTAACCGGGCTGCATCCGATGCAAGTGTGTCGCTGTCGACGAGCTCGCGAGCTCGGACATGAGGTTGCCCCGTATTCAGTGTCGCTGATTTGTATTGTCTGAAGTTGCTTTTACGTTAAGTTGATGCAGATCAATTAATACGATACCTGCGTCATAATTGATTATTTGACGTGGTTTGATGGCCTCCACGCACGTTGTGATATGTAGATGATAATCATTATCACTTTACGGGTCCTTTCCGGTGATCCGACAGGTTACGGGGCGGCGACCTCGCGGGTTTTCGCTATTTATGAAAATTTTCCGGTTTAAGGCGTTTCCGTTCTTCTTCGTCATAACTTAATGTTTTTATTTAAAATACCCTCTGAAAAGAAAGGAAACGACAGGTGCTGAAAGCGAGCTTTTTGGCCTCTGTCGTTTCCTTTCTCTGTTTTTGTCCGTGGAATGAACAATGGAAGTCCGAGCTCATCGCTAATAACTTCGTATAGCATACATTATACGAAGTTATATTCGATGCGGCCGATCTAGCAGAAAGTCAAAAGCCTCCGACCGGAGGCTTTTAACTTCTGTCACCTAGGTTACGCCCCGCCCTGCCACTCATCGCAGTACTGTTGTAATTCATTAAGCATTCTGCCGACATGGAAGCCATCACAAACGGCATGATGAACCTGAATCGCCAGCGGCATCAGCACCTTGTCGCCTTGCGTATAATATTTGCCCATGGTGAAAACGGGGGCGAAGAAGTTGTCCATATTGGCCACGTTTAAATCAAAACTGGTGAAACTCACCCAGGGATTGGCTGAGACGAAAAACATATTCTCAATAAACCCTTTAGGGAAATAGGCCAGGTTTTCACCGTAACACGCCACATCTTGCGAATATATGTGTAGAAACTGCCGGAAATCGTCGTGGTATTCACTCCAGAGCGATGAAAACGTTTCAGTTTGCTCATGGAAAACGGTGTAACAAGGGTGAACACTATCCCATATCACCAGCTCACCGTCTTTCATTGCCATACGAAATTCCGGATGAGCATTCATCAGGCGGGCAAGAATGTGAATAAAGGCCGGATAAAACTTGTGCTTATTTTTCTTTACGGTCTTTAAAAAGGCCGTAATATCCAGCTGAACGGTCTGGTTATAGGTACATTGAGCAACTGACTGAAATGCCTCAAAATGTTCTTTACGATGCCATTGGGATATATCAACGGTGGTATATCCAGTGATTTTTTTCTCCATTTTAGCTTCCTTAGCTCCTGAAAATCTCGATAACTCAAAAAATACGCCCGGTAGTGATCTTATTTCATTATGGTGAAAGTTGGAACCTCTTACGTGCCGATCAGATTAAAACGAAAGGCCCAGTCTTTCGACTGAGCCTTTCGTTTTATTTGACCATGTTGGTATGATTTAAATTAATACGACTCACTATAGGGTCAGTGCGGCCGCGACTTCAAGTCACGTGAATTCCAAGCTTCGGATCCCACTGTGCTGGAAAGGCGGGCCTGCACTGGGTGAAGCGGAACATCGCCGCCTTTGGCGGCGATCCGCAGAAGGTGACCATCTTCGGCGAATCCGCCGGAGGCATCGCCGTCAGCATGCTCTCGGCTTCTCCGTTGGCCAAGGGACTGTTCCGCGGCGCGATCTCGGAAAGCGGCGGTTCGTTCGGCCCGCCAAGCCTGCCCGCGCTACCCGGCGAAAACATGCTCCTGATGAAAGACGCCGAGCGGCTCGGTCAGGAGTTTGCCGCCAAGGCGGGCGCCGCATCCATCGCCGATTTGCGCAAGCTCTCCGCCGGGGACGTCGCCGCCGCCGCCGTGGGCAGCGCAGGTATCACCTGGCCCGTTATCGATGGACATGTGATCCCCGATGACCAATACAAGATGTATGAGGCCAGGCGCTTCAACGACACGCCCATCCTCGTGGGCTACAACTCCGACGAGGGGCTCAGCTTCGGTGTGCCCGCGACGCCCGACGCGTATCGTCAGGCGACGCGGCAACGCTACGGCCCGTACGCGGACCGTCTGCTCGCTGCGTATCCGACCGATTCCGACAAGGTCTCCAAGTCGGCCCGCGATCTCACTCGTGACGCCGCCTTCGGATGGGCGACCTGGAGCTGGGCCCGTCTGCAGGCCAGGCACGGCAAGGGGAAGGCCTACCTCTACTACTTCGATCAGCATCCGAACTACCCGGCGGATTCTCCCAACGCCGGCCGCGGCTCCGCTCACGGTTCCGAGATTCAGTACGTCTTCCAGCACCTCCCTGCCAACGCGACGGAGTCGGACAAGTCGATCTCGGAGACGATGGTGGTTTACTGGACGAACTTCGCGAAGACGGGCGACCCCAACGGACCGGGTGTGCCGGCATGGCCGGCGTACGACGACCGCGATCCGCGGTCGATGTATTTCTCCCAGACGGTGTCCGTCGGTCCGGTGCCCAGCCTGACGTCGATGAAAGTTCTCGACGAATACTTCACGTGGCGGCGGACAGCGGAAGGAGCGAAGTTCGGCATCTCCGGTCAACGGTGAGCGCGCTCGCGATCCGCTCGGCCGTTGCCGAATGAGAAGCGCACGACGTGGTATCTCGGCGACGGAGCACTGGAGACGGAGCGGCCCACCGCTGCCGGGGGCGACCGCGTCGGCTTCACGAGAATGGCGCAGGCCGCCACGTCCACGAGCACGAGCCCCCGGCTTGCGCCGGGGGCTTCGTTCAGCTCGCGAGGACATGCTTATTGGCTGACGCTATCGGCTGATCCTGACGGACGCCTGCTGTTGCAACGGCATAGCCGGAACGGCAGGCGGAGTGGCCACCACCACCTTCACCCATAGCGAGTCCTTGTCCTTGAAATACGAGGTCTCGCTCGCCTTGCGCAACGCGTCCAGGCTGTCCTGCGGCTTCGCGGAGTCGGCCTTGGCGAAGCCCGGTAGTTCAAAGACCACCCATGAGCCCAATTCCATCTCACTCAAGCTGAGGGAGAATTCAGGCCTTTCGGTCTTCACCTTGACGTCGGTGCCGGACTTCACAGTGGCCCCGTTGCCCCGGAGGCGAATCTCGTCACCACCGCGAGTGAGGACGACGGGTTGCTGGGGAGCTCCACCACCGCCGCCGAACGCGCCGCCGCGCGGGCCAGCTGCAGCAAGACCGCCAGCTCCGGGCGCAGCAGCTCCGCCACGACCAGCGCCTCCGAGCCCGGGTGGTGTTCCAACGCCAGGAGCGCCCGGACCGGCACCGCCGGCGCGCGGGGCGCCGGCACCAAGACCGCCGAAGGTGGCGCCACGGCCAGGACCGCCAGCGCCGCCGATGTTCAGGCGACCAACGTCGCCCTTGCAGATGGAGGCATTCCAGGTCTTCTCGACCTTGCAGTTGTTGTCCGCGGCGACGCTGTTGTTCTCGCCGTCGTAAAGCAGCACGTAGGAATCACCCATGCCGGTCGTCGTGCCGTCCAGATCGTGGATGGCCAGGCTCTGGTAGGCTCCGGCACCCCTGTTGTCATTGTCGAACCGCGTGTCGATCTTCGGGAAATACACGCGCTTGGCGTTGACGTACGTCGCGCTCTTGATGGTGTTTTCGGTCGTGACGCCGGAGCTCGTGAACAGCAGCCAGGACAGCGCTCCTGCCCCGCGCTGCTTGTTGTCCTGGTAATTCACGAAGGTCGTGTTCGCCACGTCAACGCGATAGTCGTAGTACTCGTAGCCGCGGATCGGGAAGTCGGGAATCCGGCGCTTCGGCAGGCTGCGGCCATAGGCCTTTTCCTCCGGCGTCACGGGGTTGCCGATGTTTTCGGTTTCGCCCACGAACAGCGAATCGGCCACCACCGAGGTGAACGCCTCACGGCCGAACGCACCCGACGACATCGTGAAACCGGTGGCATTGTCCGCCGTCTTCAGATTCCTGACGACAAACAACTCGCCGCGGCCCCAGAAGCCGCCATTGCGGTTCTTGTAGGTGATGAGATTGTCGAAGTGCGTGTCCAGGCTCTTGCTGTTCGGATCGGCGGGGTTTTCCTTGGGCAAGTAGGCGTTGCCAGCCAACCCGAAGGTGTTGTCGACGTTGATGTTGCGGTCGAACATGAACCCGTCGAAGTTGGAATGGGCGACGTTGTCCCTGAACTCACGCAGCTTCGTACGACGCGGCCAGGTGTTCTTGCTGATGTCCGTGTTCAGGAACTTACCGTTCGGGTGCTCGGGCAGGGAGAGCCAGAAGCCATTCTCGTCGGAACCCGCGGCGACGTTGCCGATGAACGAGTTGTCGGGATTGGTGATCCAATAGGACGCGACCGTGTTGTCCGAGGGCAGCAGGGTGTCCTTGCCGGACCAGCTCTCTTGCCTGTAGGCGGTGCGGTTCTCGTAGGTAAAGTCGTTCTCTCCGTTGGCGGCGAGATTGGTCGGCGCGCATGGCTTGGTGGGACTGCACTTGGTCTGCATCGCCAGGTTGTTGACGAACTCGTTGCCGGTCTCGATGCCGTCCTCGAGGAAGAAGCAGTGGCCCACGGTGTTGTAGGTCACGTTGTTCTCGATGCGCAGGTTGTTCGTGCCGTGAATGGTCGCGCAGCGGTTGAAGGTGTCGTGAATCGCCGCGTTCTTGATGTACTGGCCCTTCGCGTCGCCCACCAGGTGCCAGTGGATCGGATAGCGCGCCAGCGTCATGTGCTGGCCCATGCGATTGAGCTCGACGCCGGACACGAACATCTTGCTCGACCCCATCGCCATGATGTGGCCGCCGAAGAACGGTGCCTGTGCCGCGTCGGCCGATGCCTGGATCTTGATGTTGCGCGTCAGCATGGCCACTTCGCCGCGTTCATCCACGCCGAAGGTGAGCTTGCCGAAGTGCATGTAGTTGAGCTTGTTGTCGAGCGTGATGGTGTTGCCGCTGATGGCGGAGATCGTGCGGCGCTCGGCCTGCCGTGGATCGAAATCGGTCGAAGCGAGGACGATCTCGTCGCCCACCTTCCAGCCCTTGGCATCCAGCACCTGGATCGATGTGGCGCCGGCGTTGGCGGTGGCGGACAGCTTGCTCCAGGTGTTGGTGGTGGAACCGTGCAGGTTCAGGGTGCCGCCGGAGATCATGATGCCGCGGTCACCCATGCCGACCATGACCTCCTCACCCTTGACGGTGTCGGTGAGGGTGATGGTCGCCTTGCGGGTGTGGGGCTTGGCTTCGGTGCCAATGGCCAACTCGCCGTGGAGCATGATCCACTCGGTGGTCAGCTCCAGGTCGGCGTCGTTGGAGAAGGTGAGCGTGCCGTCGATGGAAAGGCCGCCCAGAGCCGGCGGGCTGACATCGAGGAGCACGTGCTGGTCCTTGCCGATCGTGACCTTGTCGCCGGCGGCCGGGACCTTGCGATTCGGCCAGGTCGCGGGATCGGACCATTTGGCCGCCCTGACTGCCGGCGCTCCTGCGTTCTGGGCGTGGATGACGCCGAATACGCCGCCAAGCATCGCCGGGATCAGCGATACGAGAAAGACCCAGCGAGATCGTTCACTCATAGCGATACACCCCGTAACCGATTCGATGTCGGCCCTGCTTCTTCAGTGTGAGCGGCGGCATGGAGTCGGCTCGGGCGTGCGTCCTCCATCAGCGCCGAGGAAGTATAGACGGCCGCCTGGGTCCGGTTGAAAAGATCTTCGGCGTGCGCCCGTGAAGGGCTTCAGGCACTCGCGCTGGCAGCTGCGAGACGAGAGCACGCCATGGCGTTCTGTCGCAGTCCGCGTCAACGCGTCGCCAGTGGCGCCGACAGTTTCAGGACGTCTTCCATCGCGAGCCGCGGACCACGGTCGGGATCCGCGACGACCCGGCACTCGTCGTTGAACAGCATCGTGTCACGCGAGGCCGTCGAATAGGCCGGCCAGCGCGGAAGCATCGGCGTGTTCGGGTCGCCGCGACGCGCAAACGCCGCCCACGCCGCGCTCGTCTTCTCCTCCAGCGCGTGCGCCGTGGACATCTTCGAGATCAACGGGCCGGCGAGGTTGATATTTCGAAACACGAACGGGATCTCGATCGTGTGCGGCGACCGCATGTGCCCGCCGTCTTCCGGCGTCTCCCAGTCGTAGCGATACGCGAACACCGGGGCGCCGCCTTGATCGGCCTTACGCCTGGCGAGCTCACGGGAATAGGTGCCGCGGGGGTGGTCCGTCGCGATCAGAATCCACAGATCCCAGGGCGACGCGTCCGGGTGCGCCTTGCGGAAGACATCGATCACGTGCGCCGGATCGGTGCCAAGGCGCTGCGCCGCGCGCGCCTTCAAGCCCGCCTCGTCCAGGGCGAGCGTTTCGGCCGTCGGGCGATCGTAGAGCGTCTCTTCCGTCCGCGCGTAGCCGATGAGGAGCGGGATCGTCGACGAGAGCGCGGGCGCCTTCGGATCCCATGGGTGACTCGGGATGATCGTGCCGTCGACCATCGGCGAGTTCGCCGTCATGCCCGGTTCGCGCATCGTGATCTGCTTCTGGACGGCGTCGTTCGCGGCGAGCAGGCGGGCCATCGGCACATCCTGCAGCGCCCGCAACTGACCGGCCTTCAGCCCGAGCTCCGCGAGCAGCAGATTGGTCTGCTTCGCCGCGTCCTCGTGCGTCGTCAATCGCAGCACCGCGCCGCTCTCGATGATGGCGCGGTGGAAGAGGCCCTGCGCGCGCGGCATGGCCATCAGCGTGGCCACTTTGCGGCCGCCACCGGACTGGCCGAAGATGGTCACGAGATTCGGATCCCCACCGAAGGTGGCGACGTTGTCGCGCACCCACTCGAGCGCGGCGACCAGATCCAGCAGGCCGACACTCGACGAGCCCGAGAACTCGGCGCCCATCGCATCGCCGAGAAATGTGTAGCCGAAGACGTTCAACCGGTGGTTCAGCGTCACGACGACTACGTCCTGCGCGAGCGCCAGACTGCTGCCGTCGAGGATCCGCCCGGAACCGGACCCGCTCGAGAAGCCGCCACCATGCAGCCACACCATCACGGGACGCTTGCGGCCATCCGCCAGGCCGGGGGTGAACACGTTCAGCACGAGACAGTCTTCGCTCTGTGCAGCCGGCGCCCCTGCGGCGGTCGTTCCCGACGAGTCGCGCATCTGCGGCGCCGTCGGTCCGAATGCCAGCGCATCGCGAATTCCGGTCCATCCGGCGGGTTTCACGGGCGGCATGAATCGATTGCGGCCACTCGTCGGCGCGCCGTACGGAATGCCTTTGAAGACCGCGATCTTCTCCAGGACCGTGCCGCGAATCTTGCCGGTCGCGGTCTCTGCGATCGCGTTTTCAGCGGCGTCTGCGACGTTCCACCACGGGGCAGCGTTGACGGTGGCCATCGTGAGGCCGGCGAGCTTGATGAAGTTCCGGCGGCTAGAGACGCACGGCATGGTCGCCTCCTCTGAAATCCGGGGACGTGAAGTCGGGAGGACGATATACCACCCCAGCCCAGGCTTCATAGAGTCACTGTACGCAGTCGGTCGCGAACGCGAGCCGTCCGGTTTCGTGCGAGCGGCAACAGATCGCGCGTTACAGACCACCGACCGGTCACGGCAGATCGATCAGAGCCACGCGTCGCAGGCACCCGGGTGGTGAGCTGATACGCCCCAAGTCAGCGCGTTGAGTGCGGTCGTACTCCTGCTGTCAGCTGGGGTATCCTCTGCGGCTAGGGTCCGAATCATCTTCAGACAGGGGTTCATGTGATGAGAGGCGAGAAGAATCGCTCGTTCCTTCCTATGTCGCTCGTTCCGGCTCTCCTCGTGGTCTGCGCAATCGCTGTCCTGGCAACCCAGGAAGTCAGGGCGCAGTCAGTCAGGGCGACGAACTGGTCCGATCCAGCCACCTGGCCGAACAACAAGGTGCCAGCCGCAGGTGACAAGGTGGAGATCGCCAGTGGCAAGGAAGTGATCCTGGACGTGAGCCCGCCTGCGCTGAATGGCGTGACGATCAACGGCACACTCACCTTTGCGGACAAGTCCGACCTGGAGTTGACCACCGAGTGGATCATGCTCCACGGCGAGTTGGCCATTGGCACCGAAGCCAAGCCCCACACCCGGAAGGCGACCATCACCCTCACCGACACCGTCAAGGGCGAGGAGGTCATGGTCGGCATGGGTGACCGCGGCATCATGATTTCCGGCGGCACCCTGAACCTGCATGGTTCCACCACCAACACCTGGAGCAAGCTGTCCGCCACCGCCAACGCCGGCGCCACATCGATCCAGGTGCTGGATGCCAAGGGCTGGAAGGTGGGCGACGAGATCGTCCTCGCTTCCACCGATTTCGATCCACGGCAGGCCGAGCGCCGCACGATCTCCTCGATCAGCGGCAACACCATCACGCTCGACAAGAAGCTCGACTACATGCACTTCGGCAAGCTCACCTTCGGCGTGGATGAACGCGGCGAAGTGGCCATGCTGACGCGCAACATCAAGATCCAGGCGTCGGCCGACGCGGCACAGGCACCGTTCTTCGGCGGCCACATCATGGCGATGGGGTCGAGCAAGATGTTCGTGTCCGGCGTCGAGCTCAATCGCATGGGCCAGCACATGACGCTGGCGCGCTATCCGATCCACTGGCACCTGGTGGGCGACGCGAAGGGCCAGTACGTCAAGAACGCCTCCATCCACGACACCTACAGCCGCTGCGTGACGGTGCACGGCACGAACTTCCTGCGCGTTGAGAACAACGTGACCTACAACATCGTCGGTCACTGCTTCTTCCTGGAAGACGGCATCGAGCACGGTAACGAGTTCGTCAGGAACGTCGCCATCCAGATCAAGTGCCATCCCACCAAGGACTGCGTCCCGAGCAATCTCGCCGCAAACGGAGAGCTCACCGAGAGCCGCCAGACCATCAGGCAAGTCAGCATGTCCGGCAAGGACACCCTGCTACCTTCGGACAACACGGTGGCGGCTTACTGGATCACCAACCCGGACAACAGCTTCATCGACAATGTCGCGGCCGGTTCCGACGAGAACGGTTTCTGGCTGTCACTGCCAGAACACCCTCAAGGTGCGTTCAAGGATTCGGCCGTCAGCAAGACCATTTGGCCGCGCCGAACGCCGCTGCGCGCATTCAGAGGCAACGTGGCCCATTCCAACTTCGACGGGTTCATGTTCGACCGGAACATCTACGAAGACAACACCTTCGGTCTGGCTACCATCCCGTTCCTGCCGTTGACAAATCCTGCGGACCTGGACAGCGAAGTGGTGGAGACGCACTTCGAGAGCTTGACCAGCTACAAGAACCGCAATGGTGGTCTCTGGAGCCGGGGCGACCTCTTCGTATTCAGCAACTTGAAACTTGCTGACAATGCCATTGGCATGACGCCGTCCGCTGGCGACATCGGCAGCTCACGGTTCAAGACACGGCTGGTTGATTCGCTGGTCGTGGGCGAGACCGACAATACCGGCAATCCGACGACGCCCGAGGAAGTTGCTTATCGCCGCAGCCTCCCGAAGCGGCGAATTCCGGATTTCCCGATCCGCGGTTACGAATACTATGACTACCGCGATGATGTGGTGAACACGACGTTCGTGAATTTCCAGGACAACGATCGGAGAAAAACGGGAGCGCTGTCCTGGCTGTTATTCGCGAGCTCGGGGGTCAGTACCGGAAGCAGCATCAGCGGTGCGAAATTCGTCAATGCCAAGCCGGTGTATTTTCCGAAAATCGATTCCAGATTCGATAACGACAACCGGGGTGGCGTGGGCTACCGGACCCTGTCCATCCACGACCTGGACGGTTCGGTGACCGGCATCCGCGATTCCCACATCATGCTCCACGACGGCGAGAACGACAGCGTCGTCACTGACGAGAGCTGCAAGATCCAGCCGACCTGGAACGCCTCTGTGTGCACGGGTGATATCGGTCGCCTGAATCTCTCGAACAGTAGAGGAGAACTTCCAGCCACAGCCAATCTCGAAACTCGGACCGCTCGGTTCACTTTGCTCTCAGGGATCGGTGGAAATCGTCCGGCCGCTGGTGCTGCTCCGGCCCCTCGGCCGGCTCCGGCCGCTCGTCCCGTTCCGCAGGGGCCCATCGCGCTTGTTCGCAATGGCAAGGAATTTAAAATCACCGGCAACCAGAGCACTGTGCGTGCCGGCACCGAGATCCGGGTGAAGACCGAAAGACCGGAGGTCTCTCTCAGTCTGGCCGAAATGGACCAGGGGTCATGGGTGATATTCGAGCTGCCGGGTTTCACCAAAGCAGCATCCGGAACGGAACAACCCAGCATCGACGCATTGCGCAAGGCGAGCGAGACGTCGTATTTCAGGGGCGGGGATGCCCTCTGGGTCAAACTGGTCGTGACCACGCCTCCGTTGCCGATTGTTCGTCCAACGGATCTGCAAGCCAGTATCGCGGTCAGCAGATAGTTGGACTTTGTCAGATTGCGGCACAGCGATGTGACGTGAAGATCTTGTACTTTTCGCGGCGGTCTGGTACGGTGCCGCGCGGTGGTCGACCACACAGCCACGGCGCGGATTCAGCGACTGGTCCGCTGGCTCGAGCGGTTCCGGCCCTGCTTTGGCCATCGTGCGCAGCTGTTGTCGCTGCGCAGCTATGTCCACGGGGTCTTCAGCGACAGCGAGCGCAAGTCGATGCAGGCCATGCTGGCGCGCGTGACGGAGCCGGTCGCGTATCAGGCGTTCCAGCACTTCATCACGCATGCGCCGTGGGACGCCGAGCGCGTCTGGCGCTGTTTGCGCCAGGTCATTCCCGAGCGCCGCGGCGTGTTGATTCTCGACGGCACCAGCTTTCCCAAACATGGTCCGCATTCGGTGGGCGTCGCGCGTCAGTATTCGGGCGCGCTGGGCAAGATCGCCCTGTGTCAGGTGGCGACCACGGTCGCGCTCTGGACCGGCGTGCGCGCCTGGTGCCTGGGCGCGTTGTTGTATCTCCCAGAGGAGTGGCTCACGGCCGACGCGCGCGCCGGCGCGCGGATTCCGGCGGCCGTCTCGTTTCAGGAGAAATGGCGACAGGCGCTGGTGTTGCTCCGTCGGGTGCGCGCGGCCGGCTTCGAGGTGACCGCGGTCGTGGGGGATGCGGAGTTTGGCAATGTCTCGACGCTCCGCGCCGCCCTGCATCGGCTCCGCCTTCCGTATGCGCTCGGTATCTCCGGGGACCTGACGGTGTTTCTGCAGCGCCCCGCGCTGCAGCCGCGCCTGCGCCATCGGACCCTGGGCCAAGCCACGACGCGCCTCGATCGGAAGAGTCCACCCACGGCGGTCGCGGCGGTCGCCGACGCCGTGCCGCATCGCGCCTGGCGCACGGTCACGTGGCGCAATGGCCACCACCGGCCTCGACGGGCACGCTTCGCAGCGGTCCGCGTGACACCCGCCCAGGGCTGGCGTCGCGGGACCCTCGCCCCCACCGTCTGGTTGTTGTGCGAACGCGAGGCGGGCGCCACGGCCCGCCGGCGGTTCTACTTCGTCCATCTGCCGCCCGACGCCTCGCTCCGCGCGCTGGCGCACCTGGCGCATCAGCGCTGGGCGATCGAACAGCAGTACCAAGAGCTCAAGAGCGACCTCGGCCTGGATCACTTCGAAGGGCGGTCGTATCCCGGATGGCAGCACCACGTCGTCGTGACCGCGGTCGCCCACGCCTATATTCAGTGCGAGCGCAGGCGTCGGGGGGCTGCCGGCCTGACCTTTCCCGCCGTGCACGCGATCGTGCAGGAAATCTTCACCGCGCTGCTGTTTGCGCAAAAGCCCCGCTACATGCAGTGGATGGAACAGGCGAAACACAAACTGCAACTGCGGATCTGACAAAGTCCAAATAGGATCTGTTTCGCGAACTGAACGAAGCCCTCGGCGCAAGCCGGGGGCTTTTTTTTTAAGGACGGTCAGTTCAACGCGTCGAGGCATTTCTACTTCTTCGAACTGATCACTTGTAACAATCGATGATCAGCGTCATGCGGTGACTGCCGGATGCACGCGCGCGGCCGCATCGGCCTGCATCCTCTCGGGTGCCGGCCTGCTCATTCTCGCCAGATTCATCGGCGACAGCCCTGCCCGCGGTCCTCATCGGACGCCTGGCGCACCATTGCCACTTGGTGACGGTCTGCGGCAGCGGTCGGGCGCGGGCGCAGGCCTGAGATGGGTTTGAACTAGGAAATTGGAGGCGCCGCCCGGATTTGAACCGGGGATGGAGGTTTTGCAGATTCGGCGCAGCTTTGTATCTTGTTGGCTGGCCTCGTCTTCTGGTACCCGGTGCTAGTCGGTTCTGCGTGGTGTTTGGGCGTTAATGGACCCAAATGTGGACCCAGATTCATCGGCGCTTGATCACATGCCGTTCGCGCGAGCCTCTGGGCGCCGCTCATCGGAGTCGAAGCGCTGTTCATCGAGGCCACGATCGACCTGCGCAGCATAGGGGCGAGAACTTCGCCTATGGCGTCTGCGGGCAGCCTCGGTACATCCTGCCGTCGCGCTTCTTCAACTCACCGCTCAATTCGATTTCTGATTTGGCGGCCAGGGGTGCCGCTCGCGGCTGGTAACGACGCGCCTCCGCGCGCCTTCGGCGCGTCGCTGAGCAGCTGCGCCAGCACGCTCCGCAGCCACCGATTGCCGGCGTCCTTGTCGGCACGAGCGTGCCAGTACTGCATCACGACGTAAGGCTCGATCGCGAATGGGGGCGGGAAGACGCGTACCTCGACGAGCGACGAAATCACGGAGGCCAGGCGCGAGGGAACGGTCACGAGCAGGTCGCTGTTCGCAATTAACGTCGCCACACCGAGATAGTTGGGAACGCGCAAACCGACCCTGCACCGAATGCCTTGCGCGTCGAGCGCGACATCGAGCGCCTGGTGACCCGTGCCGCTCGTCTTAACTGCGAGATGAAACTCCTGCCGAAAGTCGTCCAGGGTCAGGCTCTTGCGGATGCGCGGGTGTTCCGCGCGCGCAACACAGACGAAGTGCTCGGCAAACAGCCTCTGCCGGTGAAAGCCGGTATTGAGCGGGGGGATGAATCCAAGCGCCAGATCCACATCGCCTGATTCGAGCTGCTTCGTCGTCTGCGTCGAGAAGTTGCTGTAGTCGATGAGCACGCCCGGTGCGACTTTGCGCAAGTGGTTCATCAGCCTGGGCAGGATAATCACCGGCCGACGTCAGTCGCGCTGATCCGAAACACCCTGCTGGAGGTCGACGGACGGGAAGGCCGGAGAGATGATCGACCGGCCGGGTGTCGGCGGTCCCGTCGAGATTTCTCCCAACGGTCGCTGGGCCACCGCTTTCAGCGACAACGTCCTGGAACTTCTCGACATTGCGACCGGGAACGTCTCGGTCATTGCCACAGGCCTTGCGAATTACTCGCATTCGTACTGGTCGCCGGATTCGCGCCGCGTGCTGTTCACGACAGGCGAGGGAACCTATCAAACGGTCGTCGGGACGGGAAAGACGACGTTGCTTATCCCGGTGCCCGACGCGTCGACGGGTACACGATAGGCGTCCAGCACATCACAGACTGGACGAAGGACGGACTGGTCGTCGGTGGCGCGGGTAAAGTCGGCTTGCTGGAGGCTCCCGAAGAGACCGCGTCGAGTCCGCTGCCGTTCGCGCTGAAGGTGTTGGGCGACATTCAAGGCGACCAGTTCCGTGTCTCGCCGAACGGAAAGTGGGTGACCTACTCGGCGCCGTCGCAGACCAGGGCTGCGACCTTCTACCGCGACGTCTGGATCGCGGCGTTTCCCTCACTGACAAACAGGCGACTGGTTGCCCCGGGCACTGAGCCCCGGTGGGGTGCCGACGGAAGACTCCTTTTCGGACGTGACAGTGTGCTTTACGCGGTGGAGCTGAAGCCAGGCCCCCTGCCCGACTTCAACCCGCCGAGAGTGTTGCTGCGGCCTGAAGGAGCGTCCATGGGCGGAGCGGCCAATGTGTGGGGGTGGGCGATTACTCCGGACGGCACGCGGGTGCTGGCGCGAAGCCGCGGTTCCGCATCCACGGAGGCGTCGGAGGATATCCACGTGATCCTCAACTGGCCAGCCTTGATCAAATAGCGCCGCACCGACCGGGCCTCTCAAAACAATTTCTGCACGAACTCGTAGAGCGCGTGGCGCCAGACTTTCGGCTCGTGCCCACCGGGCGTGGTGAAGTAGACGTGCCGAACATTGTTCGATTTCAACCACGCGTCTGCCTTGTTATGGGCGTCGAAACGGGAGTCCTCGGTGCCACAGGCGAGGAACAGCAGCTTGAGCTGTTCGTTGGTCGAAACTGGATTACCTACAATCGCGGCAGGCCACTGCTGCGGATTGAGCCCGGATGCGCCGCCGCTGAATTCGCCGACGTACGCAAACGCGTCTAGGTGACTCAGTCCGATGTTCAGAGCCTGGCGCCCCCCCATCGACAATCCGGCGAGCGCTCGATTCTCCCGGCCGGGCCGCAGTCGATACAGCTTCTCGACAAACGGAATGGTTTCACTGAGCAACTCTGACGCGAGGAAGGTGTATTGGTCGGCCTCGTCGACAGGGTAGTCCCTATCCATCACCACGATCATCTCCGTGGCCTTCTTCTGCGCGATCAGGTTATCCAGAATGATTCCAGCGCGCTCTCCACCGAGTGCGCTCCATCCAGTCTCGTCACCGCCGTTGCCGTGTCGCAAGTACAGGACTGGATAGCGGCGATTCGGCGACGTTTCATAGCTTGGCGGAACGTAGACGTACATCTGCCGCGTTTCCTTGCGCATCGCCGACTGATACGTCCGTAGATGAATCGCACCATGCGGCACGTCCTGCACCTGGTCGAAGCGCGGCGGAGTCGAGGTGACCTCGAAATAGCGCGACGTCGGGCCGGCGTTGCTGATGGAATGGTTGTTCGTATCCTGTGTGACGGTTCCGTCCACAACGAACGCGTATTCGTAAATTTCCGGTTCGAGTGGTCCGACTGTGATCTCCCAGATGCCTTTCGGGCCCTTCGTCATCGGCTGTGGCTTGAACCCTGCGCCGCGAATCATCAGCATCACGCCGGAGGCTGATGGTGCCGACCACCGCAACGTCACAGTCCTGTCCGGGCGAACCATCGGCGGCGGAACGATGGTTCCCGGCGCATCGTCCTGGGCCAGGACACACGAAGTCGCCAGCAGGATCAACAGCAGAGTTCGCATCGGGCGATGCTAGTTGAAGCAGAGATAAGCCACAATGACCCCCCATCGCGAATCGCGCTTTCGAACGAGCATGACGCTGTGGGCAGTGACGGAGGTCCACAAAACCTCTGCCCTCCTACACCGCACCGTCGCCAAGCCGCGTCGCATCAACGACTTGCATCAGAAGATGCGGACGGGCGTGCGGAATTCGAGACAGTTTGCGCACACCGGATTGTGCGTGGGCAGCACAAACGATCGGATTTGAACTGTGAAATTGGAGGCGCCGCCCGGATTTGAACCGGGATGATCCGGATGGGGAACCTCCACAAAAGTTCGAATCCCGGTGGGGACGCCACCTCCGCTCCGCTCGGTGGATGCCGTCTCCACCGATCTTCCGGTTTGCGGCGCACGCCTTCGGCATGCGCCAGCGGCACCGAATCCCGAACGAGCCATGAATGCGGGTGAGCTTTGTGACAGACGAGCCGCACGGCAACTCGTTCGGCAGATGGCCGAAGCTCACCGACAGATCGAAGATCTCAGGTGGCGGGAGCTTGCGGCGCTCACCGACAAAGCTGCCTGGTTCGCCTCAGACGCGCTCATCGAAACGGCGCTGCCGCCGACCGTGAGCGGGCTCTTCGCCGCGACCTCGACATCGAGACGTGCTGTCGCGAGCGAGGATGGGGCGCATGCATCCTCGACGGACTCGCCGTACAGCGTTGGGGCGACCCGCGTCAGACCCCCGGTGTGGACCTCACCGTACTTGCCGACATCGGCTCCGAGGCGACCTTCATTGATCCGCTGGTAGCTCACTACTGGCCACGCGTCGAAGCCGCGCGCGAGTTCGCGCTGACGCACCGGGTTGCGCTGGTGCAAACGGCTGTCCGCGTACCGCTCGATATTTCGCCGGTGCCCTACCGTTCGAAGCACGCGCGATTGACCGAGCTTCTTCGTATGAGCCGGTCGCAGGTAACGACGTGTTCGGCCGAAGATCTCGTGGTGTTGAAAGCGTTCGCCGGACGACCTCAGGATTGGCTCGACATCGAGGGGATCCTCGCTCGGCAGGGCCCACGGGCTGGCGCGCGCGCTGGTCCTTGAAGAGCTGCGCCGGCTCCTCGAATTCACGGAAGCCGAATCACGGCTGGAGAGATTGTTTCGGAAACAGCGGCCCACGCCGGGCCAGTGAACCAGACGCAGTCTCGGCGGCGTGCCCTGTGAAGGCAGAAACCCGGGCTCGAATTCCGATGGGAACGCTCGCCCGGACTCCCGGCCACCCATCGAGCCCGTCTTATCAGTTTTCCGTCGGCGCGTGAGCCGCGGCGATGACCACGTACTCGACGGTTCCGTGGGCATTGCGTTCGAGTTTGAGTCCAAGCTGCTCTTCGACCGCGACGAACACCGTCGGTAAATTGGCCTGCGCCGACTCCACAACCTGAGACACATCGGGCCTGAGCGGGGCGAAGGCGATCACAAAATCCCATCGTCCGTCGAGACCCGTCTGATCGACGACATCGAAGCCGGTCGTACGTGATAACCCAGTCGCCACGTTCCTCATCGTCGTGCACCTTCCGGAGAATGTGGGATCGGCGCCGGTCGATGATTTCAGCCGATCCGGTAGCACGCCGCCGACGGCGACATCCCCAGAGCACCCCTCGGCCGCGCGGCGCAAGTCCGGGCCCAGGCGCCCGTCGCTTCGTGCGACCCGCAATATGTAGGCTTCTTCTGCGCGCTGCTCCCTCCTGAGGACGACACCGAATCTGTCCTCGAGCAGGTGCTGGGCCATGAGACGAAGCTGCTCGCGTGGCAGCGCCTCTGCGGCCCTGCCAGTGACCTCGAATCGCGTGGTTTGCACCCAGTTCGGTCCACCGACCAGCCGATCGGACCGGATCCCATATGCGGATTGAATCAACGCCGCCAACGTGACGTTGGTCGCGCGCAACGAGTCCAACGTGTACGAGACCGACCACCCGCGAGCACCCGGGGGGCTGGCTTTGACGGAGGTCGCGTCGAAGACGGGCGTGGAGGACGGTTGCTGCGCCACACCGGCGTCGGTGAACGCGCAGAGAATGGCGATGCTCATGAGCGCTCGACGCATCGGGAGCTTCTCCTCAAATCGATACGATCAACGTTGGAACCGCGCGCGGAGCAGTCTACTCCGGAACCGTGAAGCCGACGCGGACGCTGCGGGGCGCTTACCCGTCAACCATGCTGGCTGGTGTTCGTCATGCGCGACGTGCAATCGCTGACCGTCAATTGAGCGTCGGTCGTCAGCGCGAGCGCGACCTCAGCCACATGCTGCAGGAGTTCGGCAATCCCGTCAGCTGTGTATCGACCACTGGCATACATCGCCACCAGCACGAAACTGGAGCCTTCGTCGCCGACGCGCAGGGCCAGGTCCACCCATTCGAACCCGCCCGCGTCCATACGTAACGGTTCGAGCATCCTGAGTTGGTCGTCCGCCAGCCTGGGAAGCGTGTCGAATGTGATCGCGGCGTTGCCTTCGTCTCGCCAGCCGACCTGCTGCGATACAGCCATCCGAGGCACTTCTTCGTGTTCCTGACCGGCCGCAATGGCTGCTGTCGTGCGTTGGTAGAGATCGTCACAGCTGTCTGTTGCCGCAACATCAACGGCGACGAAATGACTGTTTGCGAAGCAGCCTATCGTGTGCTCGAACTCAGGGTCTCGACGGTTGGCGAAATTGGTCCACAGCCCGATGCGACCTCTAGCCGTGTAGTGATGGAGAACAATGGTCAACGCCGTTCTGAAAAATATGTACGGCGTGATTTTGACGGTCTTCAGCAGATCGCGAATGCTCGCTGTCTCTGGCTCGGACAGTCGGCGGCTCTCGCGCGCATTCGCCCGCTCCGGCGCAGTCCCTGTGCTGGCGAATCGCAACTCGCGATGAGGAATCGTGCCGCGATCCGGACGATTCCATTCAGACACCCAATATGAAAGATCGGCTCTGAACGCACCATTTGCCAGGCGCCGGCGCTGATGTTCTGCGAATTCCTGGTACTGACTTGCGACGGTCGGTAACGACGTGAGTGCGCCGTTCGCACCTGTCATGTACAGCGTCGTGAGTTCGTTCACAAACAGCCGGACCGACCAGCCGTCGAACACGAGATGCGACATCACCAGCAGTAGCGTTTGATCCCCCGAGTGACTATCGATCAGGCAGACGCGAAACGCGGGCGGTGTATCGAGGGCCAGCCGTTGTGACGACTCTCTCCAGATGAGATCCTCGAGCGACGGCACCTGGCCTGTCTCAGACGCGGCCTGACTCGTATCTATCGTGGACAGTGGGACGGAAAGGGATTCCGCGGGATATGTCGTTCCGGTGTGAAGGCCTGCGAGAAACACCCGCGTTCGTGAAAACGCCGCCAATTGCATCGAGCGAAATGAACCGGCGACTGACTCAGACGGCCTGAACGCCGTCCTGAGACTCGAATGTCGGCTGATGATGATGCGGAGGCACTCTTCGAGAATTGCGACATCTAGATGTCGCCGCGCTCGAAAGATCCGAGCGAAGTCGTTGCCGAACCGTACCGCACCTGATTGGATCGCCAGCTCCTGAAACAGCAAAGACGTTTCTTGGCTCAGCGACAGTGCCGCTGGCCGTGGATGGCCATCGGCGCCGGGTACCGTACGCTCCGGCTCGCGTATTCCCAATGGCGTTGGCGATGGCGTCTGCCGTGAAGGAGTACGGGCCTGCCGTTTGAGGGAGATTCTACGAAGACTGAGAGGTAGGACTCGCACTGGCTATGCTCCCGCCGGTTGGTAGGCAATCAGCGGCGGTAGAAGTCCTCGACGCACATCTGCTCAATGACATTGGCGCGGATGTGCGTCGAGCGTCTCACTGCCGATGGAGCGAACTCTCGTCAGACGTGTGGCGGTCAGCTGTCACTATTCGAAGGGGCCGATCCTGAGCGGCGTGACTAGGCCGTACTCGTCAGCACCTGCAGCCTTGGTCGCCGTTGTCACAGTACCAGCAGACCATCCCGCTGGACCACGAGCACACCCAGCAGTCCGTCATCCATTCACAGCCGCCGTCCGCTAGAAGTTTTGGCTGCGACTTCAGCTGCACTGCCGCTGTGACGAGCATCCATAACAACGCCACCCTGACGAACGCCAGTCGCTTATTCATTTGTCACTCCTCCCTGCTTGCCACTGTGGACATTACGAACGTGTGGCTCGAACGAGCTGACGGATACCACGCCCGTAAACCGCTGACGCGAATTAGGTGGCCGCCCGGAGCGCGTCGGCAAGAGTGCTCCGGAAGACATCGATCGGATGACTGCCTGAGATCCGGCTGATCACGCGAACGCTGCCATCTGCTTGCAATCGTCCAATCGCGAAAGAGGGCGTCATGTGCACGCCGAGCGTTCGGCCTTCGGCGACGTCTTGCGTGATGAACGCAGACTGTCCGGACTGCAGGCAGTCGGAATATCGCGGCTGGTGGAAGCCGAGCTCGTCCGCGTACGTCTTGAAGGCATCGACCGTCAAGGCAGATTGGTTTGCGATTAGCCGATCGTGCATCGGCCAGAACTGTTGTTCATCTGCCGCGCACTGCGCCGCTATCGCTGCGCCACGTGCCAGCGGATGAATGGCCATCAGTGGGAAATGTCGGTAGGCGTACCTGACTTTGCCGGTCTCGATATATTCCTTCTGGATAGTCGGAAGCGTTTCTCGGGCATAGCTCCCGCAGGCCGGACATTCGAAATCGGAGAACTCGATCATCACGACAGACGCGTGAGGGTCACCCCTGACGGTCGTTGCCGGAATGTGTGCGGTCAGGTTCTTGACCTGCTCGACGCCCGGTCCCCCCGGGTTTGCGGCTGGACCGGAGCCCCTTGCGAAGGTGACCACGATAACGCCACACGCGACGATTGTGGCGGTGTTTGCCAACGTCGTGGAATTGAACGAAAGCTTCACAGACGAACCTCCAGGTGATGGGAGATCACCGTGTTGAGGGGGAGCGCCGATGCTGTGCTCGGCGCGTCGAGTGCTGCATTCTGGTCACTCACGGTACGAGCGTCAACACGAGTGGTACCGATTCGGTACGTGAAAGCCGCATGCAATGAGTTGTCACTGCGCGCCGGAGCGAATGGGAAGAGCCGGCGATCTCTTCCAGGTCACTACGGCACGTATTCGTGTCCGAGTGAGTCAGCGATGACGTGCTTAGCCAACAGTCGCGACACTATCGATGCCGGCACCTCGAGCTCCGACAGGATCTCGAACGTATGCGAGCCGAGCTTGGGGGCACGCTGCTCGCGCGGCCGTGGCACGCCGCTGATGAATCGCCCGGTCGACAGGATGTCCACGGGCCCCAGGTCGGGATAGGACATCGTCTGGAACAGCGCATCCTGTCGTCTGAGACTCTCCCGACGGATGCTGCTGACCGACATCACCCGATGTGCGGCGATGCCGACCGCGTGAAGCTGCTCGCTCCACACGCGAATATCACCGGACGCGAAGAGCTTCTCGAGACGTTCTTCGATATCGATGGTGGTCGTGCCCCGGAGGTCGTCGAATGGCAGCAGGTGCGAGAGGACCTCCGCATTGTTCCCGGGGCATGCAACATACATCCAGCCGTCGCGGCACCGGTAGATCCGATCGAAGGCGGTCGCGCCCCATCGTCGCTGCCGGTCGTCGCGGACGACTTCGGGTCCGGCATCTCCGACGAGGTCTGATTGCACGAGCGCGGCGGCATGCGCCAACGACGTCCGGACGACATGGTCGACAACAGGGGCATCGACGCCGGGCCGGGATGCACGTCGACGCTGGAACAGTGCGAGGACGATCCCAAACGCTGCGGCGTAACCAGTCAGGTAGTCCAACGTGGTTGCACTGCCATGGACTCGGGGAGAGGCGGTGCCACCAAATCGCGACTGGATTCCGGTGGCCGCCTGCACAACCGGGTCATACCCCTTACGGCCCGCCCAGATCCCATCGAATCCGAAGGCACTGATTCGCGCGTGCACAAGGCCCCGTCCTTCGCACTCACGGCGGATGTCCAGCGACGCCGTTTCGGAGAGGTTGTCGATAACGACGTCAGCGGTTGTCAACAATCGATGCCACACCTCTCGGCCGTCCGGGTCCTTGAGGTCGCACAGAAGGCTGCGCTTTCCGCGATTGACGTCGATGCCCAGGGCGCATGTGAACACGGGATTGTGATTGGGGCGCGGGCTGTCGATCTTGATGACGTCGGCTCCGAACTCCCCTAGCGTCCGCGCCGAGACGGGCCCGGCGACAACCGTTGACAGGTCCAGTACCCGCACACCCGTCAGAGGCCCCATGTCTGGAGGACCGCGACGGGCCGGCTCTCGCCTCTGACCAAGCGTCGTGGCAGCGGGAACCTCCGTTGCGCTGACGTCGACGAGTGGTCCACAAGGAACCGTTCCGGTCTCGAACCACTCCGATGTTGTCCGGCACACCGCAGCGGGGACACCAGCGTGGAGGAGTTCACGTTCCCATTCTTCCGCCGTTCGAGACGCGAACACGTCACACAGGCTGGCGCGCAGCCGTTCATTCACCTCCGGGGACAAGAAGAACGGGTCGTTGATATTGCGGTCATCCGGGCCAAGCCACGGATCCCGCTCGATCAGGTCGAGCGCCGGATCCGCGCGAAGTCCGAGCGCCGAAACCAAGATGTTGGCGAATTTCGAATGGTCGCCGGCGAGCACATAGAGATAACGGCCATCGCTGCAGCGGTAGGCTGCGTCGAAGGCGGCGTGTGACCCGAGCGACGCGGAGTAGGTTGCGGGGTGGCCCAGTCGACCGCGTGGCGTACGGACACGGAAACTCACGGCCCCGGAGAGCATCGCGCAAAACAGCGGGACCTCGACGTGAGCGCCCTGGCCCGTTCGATCACGCCTGAGGAGTGCGACGGCGATGTTCAGTGCCGCGTGCACCGCGCCGTACAGCGACGCGAGCGGCAGCGTCGTGTAGGCAGGCTGCGAACCCGTGCCGATCACGTGGTAGAGCCCGCTCGCGGCGTGGACGATGCCTTCCCATGCGGGCACGCAGGCGCGCGGATCATTGGCGGCGAAACCCGGAATCGAACAGTAGATCAGACCTGGGTTGACAGCGCTCAGCGCCGACGCCCCGCACCCGAGGCGCTCCATCACACCGGGGCGGAAATTTTCAATCACGACGTCGGCCTCGGCGGCCAGTCGAAACGCCGCGTCGCGGTCGCGGGGATCTCCGAGGTCGAGTACCCGCGTCTCTTTCTCGCGGTTCCACGCGTCATGGGCGGGCACAGTCGGGCGCAGGGCGGCCGGGCGCTCGATGCGAATGACGGAGGCGCCTTGTTGGTGCAGCAGCATCGCCGCCGCCGGTCCCGCGACGTGATGACCGAAGTCGATCACGCGGATGCCACTCAGAGGCGGCATCGGTTAGCCGCGGCCGATGAACGACGGCTGATGAACGGCGAGGAGCGTCGCTTCGAACAGATTGGTGCGTGGCGGAAGCGATGCCATCAGCACGACCACCTCGGCAACGTCGGCGGCGTCGATGCGGTCCATGGCGGCCGCGCCTGCGTCGGCGGTCGTCAAGCCGGGATGAACGATGGACGCAGTGATTCCGAACGGCCGTCCGTCCAAGGCGAGCGATCGCGTCAGTCCTTGCAGTGCGAACTTGCTGGTGGTGTACGCCACCGACTCGGGACGCGGTGTGATTGCGGAGATGCTGCCGATATTGATGATGCGACCGCCGCCTTGGCGCTGCATGATCCCGAAGACCTCGCGACTGCACAGAAACGCCGCCGTCGTGTTGACATCCAGAACGCCGCGCCACTGTTGCAACGACACTTCGTGTGTGGCGCCAAGGCTGATGACGCCTGCGCAATTGACCAGAATGTCAATCCGCCCGTACTCAGCGAGAGTTTGTGAAAACAGCCTCGACACGTCGGATTCGACGGTCACGTCCGCCCGCAGTGGCCGCGCCGTTCCTCCGCTGCGACGAATCGCGACGGTGAGACTCTCGAGGGCTGCCGCACCGCGTGCAGCCAGAACCGTGATCGCTCCCTCGCGCGCGTACGCCTGGGCGATGGCCCGACCAATCGTGCCGGTCGCCCCGGTCACGACGACCACGCGAGCTGCCAATTTGCTCATCGAAGGCACTCAGTCACCGCCACTCGCGTCGCCCGCAGCATGCGGCAGGTGCGCACCGCGCTGATTCGGTCGCGATACTAGCACCGAACCCATATGACATCGTCTTTTGCTTTGATCCATCATGCGCACATCGTTTGTCACGTTCGCCATTTTTCTCATATGCGAACGGCTCGGGTGGCGTAAGTGAAAGAACAACCGGTGACACGCGACCTCCGCGGACGGAGCTGACCATATGAACGTCGCGCGCGGTGTCGATTGGACGCTCCGGCGTTTCGGCGACTACGACGCGATCGTCTGGCGCGATCGCGTGTGGAGCAGCGTTGAATTGCACGACGCCGGCTGCCGGCTCGCCACCGGCCTCATCGCGGCAGCGATCGCCCCTGGTGACCGCATCGCCACTGTTCTCCACACATGTGTCGAGCAGGCGATCGCGACGGAAGCAATCTTGCGCGCTGGCGCCGTGCTCGTGCCGCTGTCGCCAAAGGCCCCGCCGGCACTCACACAACGCATCCTCGATCAATGCGACGTCCGCATCGTGATCCTTTCGCGAACGATGATTGAGGTAGCAGGTCACGCGTACTGCACCCCGGGCCGCCTCGGCGTCGTGGTCGACGATGACGAGGCGGCATCACCCATCCTCAAATTCTGGCCGTGGCTCCGATCACATCCACCGTTGCGGCGTCCGGTGCGCCGCAACGACGACGACCCGGCGGTCATATGGTTCAGCAGCGGAACGACAGGATCGCCCCGCGGCGTACTGCGAACTCATCAGCAGGTTCGCGAATGGAAGTGGAGTTCGTCGTTCGCCAAGCGTCGCGCGATTCTGCAGAAGGCACGCTCCCGACCCCGTCGCATGACGCGTCCGCCGCGAGTCGTGCTGGCCCCGCTCCCGCTATCGCACGGCTTTGGCGGCAGCCAGTTGTTTCTCAGGATGTCGGTACAGGCACTCATCGTATTGCTCGAATCGTTCGAGCCTTACAAAGCCTTGCAGGCCATTCAACACTACAGGGTCACCGAGCTGGCGATTGTCCCTTCATTCGCCGAGTCGCTGCTGTCGCTCGGTGACGCCCTCGCCCTATATGACGTGTCGTCCTTACGTCGTATCACCGTCGGAGGGGCGCCGGCGCGGCCAGGACTGATTGAGGCACTCGAGAAAGGTTTCCGAGTAGAGGTCGTGAACCAATACGGGATGACCGAAGGCGGCGGCACAACGACCCTGGTCAGCACGACGCGCAAGCCTGGATCGGTCGGCCGTCCCTTTCCGGGCTGCGACGTTCGCATCGTCGACGAGGCGGGCCGAGAACTGCCAGCAGGTGAGACCGGCGAAATCCAGATGCGCGAGGACGGCGCCACCTTCAGTGGTTACGTGGGCGGACTGCCTGTGGCCGCAGCAGCAGAGGGATGGCGACCAACCGGAGACCTCGGATACAAAGACGCAGACGGCGACCTCTTCCTGGTCGGGCGAAAGAGTGACCTGATCATTCAAGGAGGCATCAACATTCTCCCGGAGGACGTGGAGCACATCGTCCGCGGGGTGCCCGGTGTCGCCGACGTCGCGGCCGTCGGGTTGGAGCATGCGTACCTCGGAGAGGAGATGGCCGTATGTGTCGTCCCCACCGAGCCGGGGGCGGTCTCGGCAGCGGCGATCTTCGCGGTCTGCGCGCGTGCGCTCGAAGCCAACAAACTACCGGTATCGGTCCGCTTCGTTGATGCTCTTCCGCGGACAGAACTGGGCAAGATCCGGCGGCGCGCGCTGGCCGACAGCCTGCGCGCGTCGGGCGAGGGCAGCGGCGACACGACGTTCGTTCTCCGCTTGCTGACGTTGTCCCGCGTGGCGCGTCGTGACGCGCTCCGGCGAGCGGTACAGAACGTCGTGCTCGAATCGATGCGGCTCGTGTGTCGCGAAGTGCCGAGCGTGGATCCCGACTTGGGACTCGCACACCAGGGTCTCACTTCGATAGACATTGTGCGCGTGGCCAACGGGCTGAGTGAGCTCGTCGGACATCCGGTTGCGCCGACCACTTTCTTTACTCATCCAACGGTTTCTGCGCTGTCGGAGTACCTGCTCGACGTGATCGACGCGTCGCCGTCTGCGCAGAGCGCGCCGACCCGAGCCGCGACGCCGCCCGGTCGCCCGGCTCCCGGCCTGGAAGAACCAGTCGCGATCGTCGGCATGGCCTGCCGTCTGCCGGGCGCGAATTCGATTGAGGCCTACTGGCAACTTCTGTGTGACGGCGTCGATGCGACGATGGAGGCGCCGATCGACCGGTTTCCGGAAGATCGTGGCCCCGGGGGACGCGAGCGGTCATTCCGCGGCGGGTTCATCGATGCGCCGTTTCAACTCGACGCCGCGTTTTTTGGACAGTCGCGGCGAGAGGCCGCCCGCCTTCGACCGGCGCAGCGAGTGCTCCTGGAGGTCGCATGGGAAGCAATTGAGGATGCGGCCCAGGCGCCGTCGCGACTCGAGTCCGCCACGACGGGCGTCTACATCGGCGCGATGGGTGGCGATGCGTTGCTGTCCGGCATGACGTCGTACTGGCTGAAACTGCGTGGGCCCAGCCTGACCATCGATACGGCCTGCTCATCCTCACTCGTGGCCGTGCACACCGCCGTCGAGGCCATACGCCTCGGCGCGTGCGACATCGCGCTCGCCGGTGGCGTTCATGTGATCGAGTGGGCGCGCGACTTCGCCGCGGCCGCCTCGGTGCAATTGCTGTCGCCAGACGGGCGCTGTCGAACATTCGATGCGGCCGCCGACGGTATCGCCATGGCAGAAGGCTGCGGCATCGTCGTGCTCAAGCGGCTGGCTGACGCGCTGGCAGACAAGGACCGCGTTGTTGCCGTCATTCGCGCCAGCGTCGTCAATCATGACGGACGCAGCACCAGTCTCATGGCCCCGAACGGCACGGCACAACGTGCCTTGATCGAGTCGGCACTTCATCGCGCAGGTGTGGCACCTGACGCGATTCAATATGTGGAAGCGCACGGGACCGCCACCAAGCTCGGCGACCCGATCGAAGTGCGGGCGCTGGCCGAGGCGTTTGGCGGCGCCGACGCGGGCCGACGGCTGATCGGGTCGGCAAAAGCAAACATCGGTCATACCCAAGCGACCGCTGGTGTGGCTGGATTGATCAAGGCCGCGCTGTGCGTGGAGCGCGGGCTCATCCCTCCGACACCGCACTTCCGGGTGCTGAATCCTCTAATCCAGGAGTGCGGCGACGTCGTTGAGGTCTCCACGCGGTTGCAGCGCTGGCCACGGCCAACCGAACGCCGCCTCGCCGGCGTGACGTCGATGGGTCTGTATGGGACCAACGCCCATGTGATCATCGAGCAGCCAGCTGATTCCCGTACGGAACGGACAGCGCCGCCGCCACCATTTCTCATGTGCGTCTCGGCGCTCGACGAGGAGCGGTGCCGCGCCCACGCGGCTCAAGTCGCGTCGTTTCTCGAACATGTCACCCCCGACCGACTGATCGACGCGTGCTACACCGCGGCGGACGGGCGCGGGCATTTTCCGGCGCGCGCTGTGGCAATCGCCGATTCCGTCGCGGAGGCACGAGCACTGCTGTCAGAGCACGCGGTCGCCGGTCAGGCGCGCGGCGTCATCTCCGGCCAGGCGAGCACTCCGCCGCGGATTGTCTTCCTTTTCACCGGCCAGGGATCCTTCCGACCTGGCGCGGGCCGCTCATTGTGGGCGACGGAGCCTTCGTTTCGCGATGCCTTGCGCGAGTGCGACGCGATCCTGCGCCCGCTGGCCGGATTCTCCGTCGCCGAGATTGTGTCCGGCGAGGTGGCGCCGGCGAGCGTTCGATTCGAAGACCCGCTCGTGGCGCAGCCGCTGCTGTTTGCATTCGAGTGGTCGTTGTCTCGCCTCTGGGCGTCGTGGGGCATTCGGCCGGACGCCGTCCTCGGACACAGTCTTGGTGAGTACGTCGCCGCATGCGCGGCAGGTCTGATGTCGCTCGACTCGGCACTCCGATGGGTCGTCGAACGTGCGCGATTGATGCAGGCAGCGTCGGTGCGAGGAGCGATGCTGGCAGTCGGTGCCTCGGCCGGGCAGGTCCGCGAGTGGCTCACACAGACGACCGACGCGCTTGCGATCGCCGCGATCAACGGTCCGTGCAGCACAGTGGTGTCGGGCGAGACAGGTGCCACGGAGGCTCTGGCGATGAATCTGCGCGGCGCAGGCATCACCTGTCACCCGCTGCGCGTCACCGTTGGCTACCACTCGCCGCTGATGGATCCCATACTGGACGCATTCGAGGCCGTCACGAGACGCATTCCCTGGACGACGCCTCACGTCGAGTTCATCTCCTCTTGTCTCGGTCGTGCGATGCAGCCCGCGGAGGTCGCGAACGCGGAGTACTGGCGGCGACAGTTACGCGGGATCGTGCAGTTCGCGGCGGCGGCGGAGTGGGCCATCGAGCAGGGGGCCTCCACGTTCCTCGAGATCGGCCCTGATGCCGTTCTCACCGGCGCCGGACGCCTTGCCACTGGTGACCGTGCCGGGATCGATTGGCTGCCCTCGTTGCGAGCGAGCCGAGATGAGCGTCGGCAGATGCTCGAAACGCTCGCCACCCTCTACGTGCGCGGCGCCACCCCTGACTGGCGCGTCTTCTACCAAGATGCCTCTCCCCGGCGACTGGCGATGCCGACCTATCCGTTTCATCAGCAGGCGCATCCCTGGGGCGGTGTTTCGTCTGTCCCCCGAACGTCGCCGTCGCCGCTTCGATCCGCGTGGAACGCGTTGCCGTCGGTTCCGAGGCCATCAGCGAACGAGGCGACGATCGCGTCGCTGGTGCGCGAATTGTTAGAGGAGGTCCTGCCGACGCACGGCCCTATCGGCGACGAGCTCAACCTGCTGGACGTCGGTCTCGACTCTCTACGGTTGATGGAACTTCTCACCCTGATCCAGGCCCGGACGAGCGTCACCTGCACACCAGCGGAGTTCCTCGCGCGTCCAACGGTCTCTGGACTCACCGACGTGCTGACTGCTCGGATCCTGCCGGGCACTCCGACTGGCGAATCTCGGACGGCGTTGGTCGCCACTCAACGGGCTGCGGCGCGACGAGGTCCGCTCGCACTCATCCGCCCGGGCAGTGGACAACCGCTGTTTTGTATGCATCCGGCCGGGGGCGACGTGAACTGCTATCTTCGACTTCGAGAACTCGTGCCCGGTCAGCGGCCTGTTTATGCCATCGAATCGCGCGGTCTCCTCGCAGTCGAGCGAGAACATGTGTCACTGGCCGTGATGGCAGCGGATTACGCCACCCTCGTACAGAACGCCGCGCCGGAGGAGGCGTACGCGTTGTGCGGATGGTCCCTGGGTGCGTGGGTCGCGCACGCAACAGCCGGTGAGCTCGAGCGACGAGGCGCTGCGGTGACGTCCGTTGTCATGATCGATCCCCCCTCGCTCACGCCAGCACCGATCGACGAACGATCGAAGGTGTCGCTATTGCTCGCGGGCATTCTCGCGAGCGTCGGCCGATCGCCAGACGCTGTCGTGGGCGACGCCGTTCGTATCGCCACGTCTTGTCCAGATCCGTCGCCGGCAGCACTGTATGACGCCTGCGTTATGGGCGGCGCGCTCAGAGCAGCAGCCGTGTCACTCGAGAGCTTCGAGCGGTCGTGGCGACTTCGATGCCGGCATCTGGAGTTGATCCGCAGTCACAGACCGTCAGCCGTCGACGCCGTCGTTCACGTGTGGTGGGCGCAAGAGGGGCCACAGCGCACACTCGACGCGCAACTCTCGCGGCGACCCGTTCGTGAGTCTTACGCTGGCGGCGATCACTTCTCGATCCTGGAGTCGCAGCATCTGCGGCAGATCTTCGCCGAGTAGGCTGAGGCCTCGCGGCTGAAATCGCGAGCGAGCACTCGGCAGCAGTTGACTGTGTCACGCCGCCGCAGTATGAAGTGCACTGCGTTCAATCCACCTAATGCCGGGGATGCGAATGATTACAAGGACCGCGCATGAGGCTGAGGTACGGTTGGAGCGCGGCGTCCTGCCGTTGCTATTGACCATCTGGTTCGTCGCCTATTTGGACCGGTTCAATATCGGTTACGCGGCCCTCCAAATGAATACAGCCTTACGGCTGTCTCCTGCCGCCTTCGGCTTTGGCGCCGGACTGTTCTTCTTTGCCTACAGCCTGTTCGAGATACCGAGCAACCTGGCTCTGACCCGTGTCGGCGCTCGTCGATGGCTCGCGAGGATCATGTTCACGTGGGGCGTGGCATCCATGGCCACGGCATTCGCGAACGGGCGCGAGGCGTTCTACGTGTGCCGCTTTCTACTCGGTGCTGCCGAAGCCGGATGCTTTCCCGGCATTGCCTATTACCTCAGCCAGCATTTGTCGGCGTCGCAGCGAACATATGCGCTGGCTCAGCTCGCCAGCGTGACGCAGGTCGCGATCATGGCGGGTGGTCCGATTGCGGCATTGCTGCTCCGCCTCGATGGTGTGTTCGGACTGGCGGGCTGGAAATGGCTGTTCATCGTTGAGGGCCTGCCTGCCATCGCCTTGGCCGTTGTGGTACTGACACGTCTGCCCGACGCGTCACTGCCGGTATCCGACGCCGTGCCGTCGGAGCACGCGTCCCGCACTCGATTGGCTGCGCTGGACACTCGCGAAGAGCGTTTGATGGAGGGACTGCGGTCGGCAATTGCGGACCCACGGATGTGGGGGTGGGCCGCGGTGTTCTTCAGTTACAACGTGGGCTCGTCGGCGCTGCGCGTATGGCAGCCGATGATGATCAAGACGCTCGGGCACACCAGCGATTCGGTCGCTTCCCTGCTGACGATTGTCCCCGCGATCGCCGGGTTTACGGCCATTCTCGTCGTCGGGCGACACGCTGCCAGACGCAACGAGCTTCGCTGGCACGCCGCCGTTCCGATGATGCTAGGTGGTGCGGGGCTCGTATCAGTGGCGTTCGCCACAACGGCGATTCATGCGGTTGCAGCGACCGCGCTGGCCGCGCTCGCGGTTGCGTGTCAGCCGATTATTTTTTCGGCTGTCGCCGCAGCCACCTCGAATACGGAACGAGCGGCCGCCGTAGCATTCGTCAATAGCATCGCGATGCTCGGGAGTTTTTTTGGGCCGTCGTTCGTCGGTATCGTCGAGCAGGCGACTGGTGGCGGCGCTCTCGCCTATTTGACTCTCGGGATGTTGGTCGTGTCCGGCGGGCTGCTGCACGTCGCGATTCCACTCATCTCCGTCCAGACCCACCGGAGACAGACGGCACCTGCCACATCGCCGTAGCGAGCCGACGGCCGATACGCCCGCACATGCGTTCGCATCGGCCGTCGTCCCCCTGACTCGACGTGCGCCTCAGCGACGACTACACATCGTTCAACGCCTTCAGAACCGGCTGCAAGATCTGCGGCGGCTTTTCGTTTTCGACCCGCGTTCTGGTGGCGCGAATCATCTTTCGCACGACAGCTCCGACTGTCTCATCACGGCTCGTGGCCAACTGCTTGAGAAACGCGTAATCCGTGTCGCCGATCCAGATATGAAGTTGCCGTGTCCGTGATTCCACGCCTCTACTCCATCTGATCCCGTGTGCAAGACTGCAATCATCGACGGGCACACCGCCATTGACGCCGCGTATCATCGACCGATTTTTTGTCGCGCGCAAATGGATATATTGGAGCTGTCAGTCGTTGTCCTACTCAGCACGTCCGTAGCCAGACATAGCCTCGTTTCACTCCACACGAACAATAGACACGTAGAGGGACGTGAGAGCAGGCCCACGTTGAAACACAGAGTCTGGTATTGACACAACAAGTGCGCGGTGCCGGACGGACCTGAAGACCTTGCTGGCAATCACTGACGACGAGCGATATGCACGGCGTTTCAGTGTTGAGCAGGCAGACGGAAGCCAATTGCGCCATACCGTTCCGAGTCTCGCGTACCACACTGGTACCGCTCGGTTGACTCGACACAACGGAGAGATAGATAAGCGCTGTCGTTCACGACGCAGGTCGTGGCACAGACGTCGGTTGGTCGAACGGAGGCACTGTGAAGGACGTCGAAGAAAAGTTGCGAACCATCTGGCAAGAAGTGCTCGACTGCCCCGCCGTCAACCCGTCGGACACCTTGACCGATCTCGGCGGCGATTCGATTGCGGCGATGCTGTGCGCCAACCGGGTTCACCGAGAATTCGGCGTCACCATTCGTTCCAACACGCTGGTAGATGAGAGCATGACCTTGATCCGTCTGGCTGAGCTGATCGCCAGCAACAGGAATGCCCCGACTGCACCAGCGTGATTCGGCGACTTCCACACGATGAGGCCGATCGATCATTTCGATACCGCGGCGGAGCAATACGCGGCGCGAGTCGCGCTACAGGACACCTTCGGCCGGCGCCTGACGTTTAGTGAGTTGCAGGCGCTGAGCGAGCGCATTGCCGCGGTTCTCCAGAAGCGGTGCAACCATTCGCCGCTGCCGCGCATCGCGATTTACTCGCCCAATGACGTACTCGCCGTGGCGTGCACGATCGCCATCATGAGAGCCGGAGGCGTCGTCGTTCCGATTCACGGCAAGGACAGCCCGCAGAGCGTCGCCGCGTTTCTCTCTGCGGTTGCGCCTCAGTGCGTGTTGTTCCACGGCAGCCTCGAGAAAGCTGTCGCAGCGATTCGGCCGCTGGTGACCAGCGCGGTGACCTTCGTGTGCCTCGACCAGGAGTTTCCGGTTGAAGCACCAGTCGACGCGGTCGCTTGTGATCGTGTCCCATTCGTCGATGACTGGGGCGATCGATACGGAAATCCCGACCGGCCGGTCTACATTCGGCAAACGAGCGGTACCTCCGGTGCGCCGAAGATCGTCGTCGTGAACGTTGCGGCATTCGACAGCACGCACATGGTGCACAGGGCGCAGTTGGGCAACGACGGCCGGGATCAGGTATGCCTGGTCGCCGCACCCTTCTCGCATGCCGCCGGCGTCCATGCGTTTGCGATGCTGACACTTGGCGCTACGCTGGTGGTCCTGCCGCAATTCGATCCAGTGGATGTTCTGCAGGCAATCGCGCGATACCGGGTGACACACCTCTGGCTGCCTGCGACCTCTCTTTACCTGCTGACCGGTTGCCAGTCGACAGAAGCCGTCGATTGCTCCTCGCTGCGGAGTATCGTGGTTGGCGCATCGGGCGTCGCGATTGCCAAACTGAAAGAAGCGGTGGGCAGGTTCGGCGGATGCATCAGCGTCAACTATTCACAGATTGAAGGCGGTTTCGTCACGTGGCTCGACGCCGCGACCATCGCTGCCGCTGTCGCCGGCAATCATCCCGAACGGCTGGCAAGCAGCGGCAGGAGCGTCTTGGCAAGTCGAATCGGCATCATGTCCGACGATGGGCAACTCGTCGGTCGCGGCACGGTTGGAGAGATCGTTCTGAGGGGCCACGCGGTCAAGCCGTTCATCACCAAGCCGTACGTAGAGGACTCCAAGGAGATGGAGGCGTCCGGCCGACATGGCTGGCACCACACTGGTGACCTCGGCTTCCTCGACGCCGATGGCTATCTCTACGTTGTCGGTCGACTGAAAGACAACGTGGTGGTCGGTGGCTTCAAAGTATCGTGTGCGGAGGTCGAAGCCGCGATTCTCGAGCTTCCCGCGATTGCTGAATGCGCGGTATTCGCAGTACCAGATGAGTATCGGGGCGAGGCCGTGAAAGCGATCGTGAGGCTTCGAGACCACGCGGTCGCGACCCCGTCAGAAGTCATCCTGCATTGTCGTTCGCGCCTCGGGGCCATCAAGTGTCCGGCCTCGGTAGACGTGTGGCCGGTGCTCCCGAAAACCGCGGTCGGAAAGCTCGACAAACGGGGGCTCCGCGCGGAATACCTGAATCGCATTGCCAGATAGAGGTCGGACAGGGGCGCGACCAGTCGATGGTCCATTCGCGATCAAATGAGCGCCAGACGACCCCTGCTGCGGCCGAAGGGCGTAGCGCGGCGGGCGTCTGTCTGCAAACGATGTGGCGCTCGTGCGGCACTTACGTCTTCAACAAGCTGCGCAAAGAAACGGTGTTTCACGCGTATTTCGAGCCATGCAGCGAGTGGCTGCTTGGGACGACGCCAGAGGCGATCAACGCCGCGTTCGATCGGCAGGTGCGCATGGACCTGCGGCACGACGGGCGACAATCGTTCGCCGAGTTCCCGTTTTCTGCATCAGGCGGAGTCGAGGGGTTCAACAGGCGGTTTCCCTTTGACGACTTCTACCTGCCGCGCGACGCCCACGATCGAGAGCTGGAAGAGTACCTGCGCCGACTCGTCGCGCACGCCGAGGCCGCGCACAGAATCCCGGCGTTCAAGTGCTGCCGCTTCGGCCTGCGGGCGCAGTGGATGAACCGTGTGCTGGCGCTGGCAACCATCTACGTCGTGCGCGATCCGGACGCCATGTTCCGCTCGTACTGGTCGTTCGGCGGCAAGCGAAGCTACTTTCTGCTCGCCTCGCTACTTGTCCTCACCAAGAACCAGCACCTGCCGCCATTTCAGGAGCTCGCGTCGGATCTGTCGCTGCCGCGCATATCGGCAACTACCGTCTACGAGGAACTCGTCGCCAGTTACGAGCTGGCGCTCACGCTCGAGCCACAGGACTTCCGCGACATCGTGCTGCTGTTGTGGGTCACGACGACGGTGCATAACTGGCGAGCTGCGGACGTGATACTCGATGTCGACCTGCTAGCGGCTGATTCCGCGTATCGCAGCGATGCGGCCGATCGTGTGGCGGCATTGGTCGGACGGCCAATCGCGTTCGCGGACGCACAGCAGCGCCAGATGCCCGTGGCGCCGGGCGAGGTCGTATCCGCCCGCGGCGCCGCCTGCGCCGCGAACGCCGTCCGACTGATCGAGCCCGAGTGGACACCGTCGTTACTACAGCTCAGTCCGCAGAGCGAGCGGGCGCTTGACTGCGCGATCTAGCCGCCCGTCTCCTCGGCATTTGCTGTCGGCTCGTTATGCGTCCGCCGCACCGGCAGCAACAGGCACCGCGGCTCGCTCACTTCCGGCGGCCAATTACCTTCCTCAAAAGATCCGCTCCTTCGATAGTCGACGCACGATGACGTACCACATCGGTACGAGTTGATTGACTATCGACAGACCCCGATGTACCTAGGCTTCGCTGCCCAGCATCCTGAACCACCTGCGGAACGGAGAGCGTGGGCAGCAGTAGAAGCCGCGCAAATGTGGCAAATCGACGAAGAAGGAGAGCGCAGATGAATAGGAAGCTACTTTTGGCCAGAGTAGGGCTGTTATGGGTGCTCGCGGCCGCAGCGTTCCAGTTGAAATCGGAGGCAACACTTCATGCACAAGAGCCTTGCAGGTGGGATGGCGCTGATAACTGTTACATCTGCTGGTGGCCCACGTGGGGCGTGTGCTGGTACTGCGATAACGGCGACAATGGCTGCCTGTGCTGAGTGAATTTCAGGCTGCGCCGAATCGAAGGCCCATCGCCGCTTCGAGGAAAGCGGCGGGGAGATGAAGGAGATCGAACGCCGACTCGGATCGCATCGAGGCGCAGGTGTCGCGAATCGCGCACGCCATCGAGGAGCGGCGCGCCGGTCTGTGATAAGACGATGCGGGAGGACGATGCGGTCGCCCTAACGCTGCTGGTCGCCGAAGGGTGCGTGTCGATCTGAGGAGAGGAATGTCTCGGGCACCCAACCATCGCAGCCGCTGGCGTTGATGTGAAAGTAGTACCGATTCTCGTCCTTGACGAACGTTGCGTCGAGCCAGTCGGCGGCGGTTCCGTGGGCAACGCGGCAGTTGGGCCGATTACGAGACACCGTGTCCCAGACGTTCACGTTCATGACGGTCAGCGGTGGCCGTGCCTCTAGATCCCTCTTGTCAAGATAGGCACGTCCGGGAATCGTGAACTCGCCCTTGCCAGTCTGCACTGGCCCCGTGAGTCGCTCAGAAGCGTCGCTCCCGGGGCCTGTCTGTTCTCGATGTGGCGTCAAAACAGCCCGCGACAAGCGCCGCGCCCGCAAGAGCGCCGGCAACGACAATAGAACGCGTCAGTCGCATCTGATGGCTGAGGCGCTGTAGGATGCCACCCGTCAAAACCCGACGCGACCCCAATCGATCCGCTCAGGAAGCCACGGCGCCACGGATGCCCGTCAGACTCGTCCTCGCGCTCGCGGCGTCGACCTTCCTGTCGCGGCAAGCAGTCGCAGACGTCGCTGCCCAGCGAGCACGCAGCCTGAGGAACGAGCTTACGCGGTGCGCATCGTGTGACGTCGGACAGATCGAACGGTCTCGAACGCTGCTCCCTCGCGAGCTGAGCGTGGATGCACAAGACTGATCAGCACACGACGTCGTTTCCGCGGAGGACAGGGGCGGTGGACATCGCGTATCTCGGAATTGACATCGCGAAGGCGAAGTTCGATGTCGCGTTGCTGCGACCGGACCAGAAGCTTCGCGCCAGGCCTTCGCCAACACGCCGGCCGGGCACACCGAGCTGCTGACGTGGCTGGCCCGCCAACACGCCGGCTCCGTTCATGCCTGCCTGGAGGGCGACGGGCACCTACGGTGACGCAGTGGCCGAACGGCTGGCCGACGCGGGCAGACCGTCAGCGTCGGGAATCCCGCGGCGATTGAAGCCTATGCGCGGAGTCGGCTCACCCGCACGAAAACGGATCGCACGGATGCGCGCGTCATCGCCCACTTCTGTGCGACGCAGTGGCCGGCGCCGTGGGCCCCCCTGCCGCGCGAAGTGCGGGAACTGCAAGCCTTCGTGCGGCGGTTGGACGCGCTCGAGGGTATGCGACAGCAGGAACGCAATCGGCTCGCGGCCGAACCGGCGCACGCGCTGGTCCGCACGTCGATTCAGCATGTGATCGATCTGCTGGACACGGAGATGGCGGCGTTGCGTGCCCAGGTCCAGACGCACTTTACGCAGCATCCGGGGCTCCGCGCGCAACGCGACCTGCTGGTCTCCATTCCGGGGATCGGCGAGACGACTGCGGCGGTCGTGTTGGCGGAGCTGGGGCCGATCAGCCGCTTCGATGCGGCCAGTGCGTGTGCGGCGTTCGTCGGCCTGGTCCCGCGCGAGGGGCGCTCCGGAACGTCGGTACGCCGCAAACCCGTGTTGTCGAAACTCGGCACGTCTGGTTTGCGCAAAGCGCTGTACTTCCCGCGCTCACCGCGATGCGCTACAACCCGATTCTGCGCGTCCATCGCGAGCGCTTACTGCCACGGGGCAAACACCGCATGGTGATCGTTGGCGCGATTATGCGCAAACTCATTCACCTCGTGTACGGCGTCCTGAAAAACGGGAAACCGTTCGACCCCGACTACGCGACTGGCGCTTGACTATCAACACGGTCTCTCTGCGCTTCGCGACGACGCCTTCGAGACCGAGTCCAGAGACAGCGGCTGTGACTTGCGCGGCGCTTCCTCGCCGTTCGCTTGAAACCAGCAGTCCCGTGTTCTCCAGAAGCATCGGAAGGCGCTCACGTCGATTCTCGAGCGGTTCGGACGTCAGGTCGGACCCATTCATGTGAAGAACGTCGAAGGCGTAGAACGCGATCGCATGCCCCGGCTGTGCACGTCGATGTTGCAGGACCTGGAATGAGGGACAACCCGCGGAGTCGACCGCGACGATCTCGCCATCGACTACTGCGCTCTTTGCATTCATTCGCTTCGCACCGGCAAGGATCGTCGGATAGTCGTTCGTCAACTCCTTGTTGTTCCGCGATCGGATCGACACCCGGTCACCGTCCTTCATCAGCAGCGCGCGGCACGCGAGCATCTCGACGACGTTGAACATCTACACGCACGCGGTGGACGCGTCGCACCGCAAGGCAATCGAGGCGGTCGAGCGCGAACTGTGTAGTTTTGGACCACAGTGGACTACAAACGGCGGCAGGGCTGGAAAATGCGCCGCCCGTAAGTGACGCAGTGAACTGAAGTGAATTGGAGGCGCCGCCCGGATTTGAACCGGGGATGGAGGTTTTGCAGACCGTACGGGGTTGTCGTTCCTAGTGCCTGGCTTCGTCTTCTGGTACCCGATGATGCCTGGTTTTCGGTGGTGTTTGGGCGCTGTTGCTCCGAAGTTGCTCCGAGGTGTGACTGGCCTACCGGTACGAGCCCGCGGTTCAGCAAACCGCCGAGGGCTCACCGTACTGGACGACTTCCGCAAATCATCCGGGGGGCCGCGTGAATTCGGCGATTCGCTTGACTAGGTGTTCAGAGCAGAAACGACCTCATGGGACGAGGACCGTCTGGACCTGCCGCTCGGTCGTCACTCCGAACGCGTCGCCGGCGAGCTTCCAAGGTGGCCCAGAAGGCTTATGCTGCAGGACCGCCACCCATGCCCCACCCGGCTTCCTTGCGTAGACCTCGAACGCCGGAAAGACACCATAAGTAATGGCCGCGGTCAGAGTGCTCGTCGCAGGCTTCCATTGCAAGTCAAATGAATAGTCGATTGCCGGGCCAGAGTTCCCAAGCGGCGTCAGCACGTTTCTGCCTTCGGCCTGACCGATCACTTGAATCGTGCCGTCTGCTACGGCGGGCGCACCCAGATGGTCTCGGACGACATCGCCCGGCGCCTGCTCAAGAACACTGCCAGTCAAGCAGTTCACCTTCTTGGTCACGGCCGCAGACGTCCGATTGGCCGCGGGGGTAACCGTAGCAGCTGAAGATGAGGTTGGACTGATCGTAAGACGTGTCTCGAGACGCGCCGTCGTGGCAGCAGCATTGCTGAATGACCGATTGTCCGTTGCGAAACACAGATCCAGAACCGCGTTGTCGACACCGCGAAGTCGCACAACGCTACCAATGCTGGGGGCTGGTACCGCAACGATGAACGCGCTTGCCTGTCCGGCATTTGCAGGATTAGGGATGAACGCCCGCATCCAGACTTCCACTGCAGCACCCGATTGGCCTTCAACTAGAGGCTGCACGAGCCAACATGCCGTAATAACAGCAGCACAGACGATCGTGACTCGATACACAGACTCCTCCTCGCGGTGTGAATTCCTGAACGCATTGCACCATGCCAACACACCCGCAAACATCACGGGCATCCTGTAGCACTAGACTACTGTCTGGCTGAAGGCGCACAGAATCTTTCGAAACTTCCGACCGTGAAGCGCCAGTTCTCGGTTTGCCGCCGGCCTTGGTCTGGAGTAATCCATAGGCCAGGAATCATGGCGTCCTTGCCATCAGCCGCTCGGTCAATCTTCACCGCGGTCCCCGGCACTAGCGACAAGCGCCAGCCAGCGGGCGCCCCCATCTTTTGAGCCGTCGCCGCGTCCGCGCTGGCGACGATCGGAATCACGGCAGTGCACACGTTCGATGACACGGCGAGCCAGTTTAGAGAGGCATCTCTGGCAATTGACGGTGCACCTACTGTTGTGACCTCTTTGCCGCAAATCTCGCAGGCTAGCGCAGTGATTTCTGGGCCTGCTGTAAAGCCGATCACTTTCAGTCGATGAACGCCAGTCGCTGCACCAGCGTTTCCTGAGACATACTGCGCCAGCAGCCAGCGCAACCCATCATCCGACTGATAAATTGCAAACGATCTTTGCGGATCCCACTCAGGACTCCTCACGACCGATTGAGTCGAACCGACTCCCGGTCGCACGAGGCGCAGCTCTTCGGTACTGGATTGAGCGACCACGTACTGCAGGTTCTGGCCGGCCGGAATCGTACTCACATCAACAACGGCCCACGGATTCGCAATTTGGAGCTCTCCAGCAGTTGTGCCCTTCACGGAGAGCGTCATGACGGGCACCTTATAGAGAAACCCTTCATCTCCTTCCTTTGGGACGTACACAACCCTTGGATAGAGCACCCATGTGTTTCGGCTACTCTGCAGAGACTGAGGAGCCAGCCTCGTGATATTCCAACCATCGGCAGAAAGAGCCGGGGCCTTGGAATCGTCCGATTTCACCGTCACAGCGGCAAGAGGAATTGTAGTAATTGAGTCCGAGCCGTCCGGGACGAAGTCGACTTGGCGCAGCTCCGTGACGCGACCGTCGCGATCAAGTCCTAGGACGAAGGCGCGAGCCCCGCTGGACACCTCCAAGATCTCCAACCGTGCGGTTTGCGGCGACGACGCGGCGACCTCGTGAGTGGATGTAGGATCGTCTCGCTCCGCGTCGGTGACTCTGTACGCTCGCCGAATGGGCGAGTAGAGAGCCAGCCGCTTCCCGCCAAAAAGCAGCCTAGTCTGCGAGACTGCCAGCCGTTCCCTCGGATCCGTGCGAGCGGTAACCGCTGGCCTCACTTCTCTCACTTCACGACCAGACACCAGATCATTCAATGCGAACGTCTCTGGCGCCTGCTCCAGTGAGTACAACGTGATATCGGCGGTCTTGCCATCTACGCGCACGCTCTCAGTCCACACGCCGACATCCGCGCTCATCCATCGCTGCGTATCCCATGCTTTAAGACTGACCTTATCTGGCCCGTCGCCATCGACGGCCAACTCAACAACCTTGCGAGTCGGACCATGGGTTTGAAACAGCATCCACGACGGGGCCGAAGGCCGCGGCCACACCCCGTCCGAAGTGCTGAAGTCGGCCGATTGGGTACGGAGATCAGCAGCCGACACTTCTCGCTGGACGTCGCACTTACCGCTCTCAAGTCTGATGACCGCGACACCCGACGGGCCAAACGCGAGCAATAACTTGCCTTCCTTGCCGTCGGCGATGACGCGAATCGGAGCGCCGAGTCGCTGAGTCTTCTCACTTCCGACTTGGCAGTCGACTGCGTCAAATGCAAGTTTCGATGGATCATCTTTGCTCGGCCCAACTGTCTTGATAGCGACTGGGCCAGCCTTGGTGCCATCCCACAGAATGACCCGCGGTCCGACGGTGCCGCCCGGTCGAGAGCCGATGAACAGCACGTTACCAGTACGCATGGCTTCGGTCGACGTGCCAACGTCGATTGGGATCCAAGCTGATTCGGGCACATCGCCAGCTTCAGGAATCGAGGCTGCTAGTAGATGCCGGACGGCAACCTTGCTGTCTTGCGTCTCAATCGACAGGATCGCCATGCCAAATGAGTCGAGCACGATCCTGCGTTGGCCCGCCGATCGACCCGCCAATCGCCGCGTCGATTGCCCCGTGGAGAGCCACAATACGTCGTCACCGTCATTCAGCACCACTGCCTTGCCGATGAAACCGACTGCTCGCGCGGGCAATTTGAGTGTCTGCGGGATCATTACTTGTTCCGGCAGCGACACGTCTGGAGACCACAGCACAATGCTGCTACCGCTTCTTAAAGCCGCCGCACGTCCACCGCTGGCGACTGCGACGACTTCCTGAGCATCGACCGGGAGAGGACGCTCATCGAACGAGAGTGGTGTAGCACCCTCTTCGACGGCAACATCGCCGTACAACACGGCACGCTGCATGGCGCCATCCACGGCGGCGATCACACCTGGCTTCGTCCTGGGAAAACGTGCCCTCGCCGCATCTAACGCGCGTGCCGCCTCGCCGAGGGTCTCGGGGGTTCGGACCAGGGACAAGAGACGCGCCTCACTGAGGGCCGCTTCTCCAAGCTCCTTCTCTATCTTTGCATCTCGCCCACCCTCGGTGAGCTGCAAGGCAATGTTGAGCAGTTCGAACGATCTGCGATATGTGGCAATTGACTTTCGTACATCATCGCCGACTACTTGCCCGAACTCTTTGCTTGAAATAACCGCCGACTGATTGAGCGCTTTGCCATAGCGGTACGCCGCAAGGCTGAGCTCGGTCCGCTTGCTTTTGTCTGTCTCGTACGTGGTCTTAAGCGCTTCGTATTCCGCCTCTACTTGCTTCAGGGTCTTACCGTTTTCAACCTTCGCTTGCGCAAAGTCGCCGACATCGATGTGATATGCCACTAACGACGTGCGCACGTCAGTGTTCATTGCGTCGAGGGCAATCATCCGATTCAAGAGCACAAGCCGACCTTGCCTTTGCAGATCGCTGCCATTCAACGGATAGAACTGGTCTGCGTGACCAAGCAATAGCTTCACGGCCCTCTGCGCACTCGCTGTGTCGCGGACGAATAGCGGATCTACGAAGTCGTTACTAGCGAGGACTCCCGCATCTCGAGACTTCGCCGCCAAGTACGACTCCATTGCGGACAGGCGACCCGAGACATCAACCGAAACAACTTCCACCGTCAATTGTCCGTTGCTGCATTGTCCGTTGCGCATTCCCTGGCAGGAGTTCGAGGCAAGTCTGCCCCCCCCTTTGCCAATGCGGTCGGAAATGCGGCCTCGCACAAGGTAGCCCTGGATCATTTCTTTCGCGCTGTTTTCGGCAAATGTCGCAGCGCCCTGAAGTGGCGCGCCAATCTGAAATTCAAAAGTCACAGCGTCGGCGCCTGACCGTTGCCCTATCCAGTACGGCTCAGGCGCGTTAGAGAAATCGGCAGATGTTGGGATCTGAGGTTCCGCCGGCGGACTTAGAATCGCTGCCGACCGTGATAGCTGCAGTAACAAAGGTACGTCAGCCTGGTCCCGTGGATGACTCGCAATGTGCTGAACGTCATGGCACCCTATCTTTACCAAAAAATCCCAGTCGCATTCTTCCGTTACCCAGAAGTCGGTATTACCCTCGATCATTCCTCTTACCGCAATCGTCACCTTCTCGCCCCAATAGAACCTGGGGCGACCAGTGAACACTTCGCTGAAGCTTCTGCGATCGAAAGGTACAACGTCCTTGGGGAGCGGCACGTCCCGGGGTTGCGCCTGCGCCCACGTGATCGCTCCTACTCCGAGGACCAGAGCAATGGCGGCCGCCTTGCTGATGACCCTCTTCACTGAACACCTCCGCTTTGTACGGGCATGACGACCCGGCACGGCGCCTGTTGACACCTACAGACACCAGAATTGTCGAATCGAGTCATAGCGGTCTGCGCCGATCGATTCGCGCTTTGGAGGATGGCGCCTCTCGAGTCCTTGTCACGTCCGTCAGCCTTGTAGAAGTCAAACAGATCTGCGCGAATCTCGTCTCGAGTGCGGCAGACAGCTTCCAGCTTGAATTCTGGTAGTGCCGGACAGCCTGCTGCGGCTTTGGAACAATCTGGCGCGCCAGCCACTTTTTGTAGCCGCGCCTTGCCCGTGGTCCCATCCAGCTGGGTCATTACGGAAGAGAACTGGGATGGTTGCAGTTCGATTGGGCGTGGATGCTTCGCAACGCCCTTTGCTTGAGACCGCAACTGCAATCTAAACCATCGCACGGGGAATTCGTACCTCACCCACGCTTCGTCCTTCGACAGGTTGGTCGAAGGGGAGCTCCGGGCGTGCTGCAGCCACTGGACGAACTGCGCCTCGGTGCTTAGCCGCTTCTTATCGATGTAGAAGTACGATATCCGCACGCGAATGTCGCCCAGCGCGTCGATACCGCTGTCTGGCGGCATCGCGGAAAAGGAGATCGTCCAGGTCGTGTAGGGGCTGTAGCCCTCGAATGCACGCGGCACGCCGGCCGCCGGCTGCGACCACCAGGCGCGCAACTTTGCAACATCAAATGGACCAGAGTCGAAAGCGGCTTGGCGCACCAGGGGCCTAAGTTCTCGTTGGTAGAACACTCCCTCGTTCTCTGAATCCGCAGGTGCCCTTACGAGCGCGTGACCGGGATGCTCCAAGGAGACACTGTTCAGCGCCGTTTCGCGTTCACGATTAACGCCAGCGAGGCGCACTTCAATGACGCGCACGTTTTCGGCAGTTCTGCCGCCGGGGACGTCCGGAACCTCACCCATCCAGTTGTCGCTGGGATCGATGGTGAACGTCAGCTGAAGGCCGCCGACTCCGGGCGCTTTCTGCCACTGGACAAAGCGGTTCCATTGCGCGGGTGGTACTAGGCGCTTCAGACTCAGGTCAATTGTCCCGATGTCCCCAAAGCGTCCATCGCCAGGGCTTACGGATCCGATGTCGTCCTTGACCTCTTCAACAAGTGCAACGATTTGACGCCAATGGTTCAACAGGACATCGAGATCCACTCGCGTGGCTTCGCGCTCGCGATTCAGCCATCCAAACAGATGAATGTCTGAATCGATGGCAAATCGGAGATTCTGCGGGTTTTCATGTACTAATTTCGCGACGGTACTCTCTGGCGAAAGCCAAGTCGCGAAACTGGCTTCGAGCTGGTCGAATTGCCGCCTCATCCGCTCAGCCATGAAGAACGTGAGGGGGCGGCGAAGCGCTATTTGATCGCGAGTCGCCTTCGCCTGAGTACCGAGCGACACGATTGCACTGCGGTAGATATCCACTTGCTTTTCGGCTGCATCCTGCAACAGCAGTGCGATTTCGGCTTCCCGTTGCGCAAGTGCATCGTCAAGAATCGCGTCGGCGACCACATCACGAAGCCGTGCCTCCTCAAGCAACAGATCGCGCATCATCACAGCGAGGTCGTTCATCCGCTGGATCAGCAGCTGCATCCGAGTGAAGTTATTCACGAGGCTGACGACGACGCTCGCGCCAGGGAACGCGGCGTTGAGAGCAGCCATTGCGGTGGCCTCTGCTACGGCTTTGCCGGTGTCGCCTCCTGACGCCTTGCTCGGCGCGGCAGGAGCCGCAGGCTCCAGCGATGGAGTCGAGGCAAAAGCTTGACCAGTTAGCGTCCCGACGCCAAGGTTCGTTACCTCTCGCCGCAACCAGTCACCGGTGTTCGTCGGGGCATTAGAGACGATAGCCTTCCACGCGTCAGCCCGCCTGTTCGCCGCAGCGGCATTGTCCTTCTCGTCTAGCCACTGTCGGAGAATGTTTTCTGTGTCCGCAACATCTATGGACTCCAGAATCAGTCGCCGATATTGAGTTCCTTTTGACGCAAGCTCGGTGATAAGGTCGGTGTACTGCCGCTGGAGCGCGTCTCGCGTTGTCTCTAGATCCGGCACCCGCTTTGCCAAATGCAGAAGATCCGTCACGCGGCCAACGGACTTGTCCCCTAGCACGGTCGTCAGTTGTAGCTGACCGGCTTGGACTCGCAGGCGCGACACCACACTCAGGCCCTGCGCTGCGAGTCTGCCCGCGACATCTACGTCAGATGTCGCACCGAGATCGCTGATGATGTCATCCAGGACAGTAGGTGCTGTGGCGCGTAAATGTGCGACGAATGCAGTGCTCCAAATTCGCACCATCTTATCGATCAACAGTCGAGCCTCATCGTCATCGATGTTTAGACTCGCGACATTGTCGATAAAAGTACGGTACTGGCTAGTGATGGTTTCAACACCCGAAAGGCCGTTCTTAGCTACAAATTGCTTAGCGGCAGCGGTCAACGGCTCAATGAGTTTTGGGTCACCAGCCAGCAATGATGCCACGCCTCTTTTAACGTCTTTGACTACCTCTTGAACCTGCTGGCCCTGCTGTTGCGCGATATTGACAACCGACACGAGAGACATCACCGGCTTGCTGCGCTCCAAATCAGCTCGCACGGTTGTACAAGTTGCCTTGAGGCTCGCCGATCCGCATGCCGCGGTTCCGACTCGAATCAGGTTTTCAAGCGACGGATTCCGAAGCAGCGTCTCAGCGCTTTTCAACCCTCCGGCAATAGCGTCTCCCTTTTGCCGGAGTTCCTCGTACTGCTGGACGGCGGCAGTAAGTTGCGGGGCGGCATTCTTGAGGTCGCGCACTGCACTGGCTACTTCAGGAATGTTCGTCAGCGCGCCGCTAGAGATGGCGCCAGAGATCGCTTGCTTGACGTTGCCGGTCGCGACACCTTTCGCGAGGTCAGGCGGAACGCCTGCTGACGCCGCGGCCGCCTGAATGATCAGCGAACTGGTGCTCGCTTTAACGTCAGCGGCTTCTTTTTCCGCCGCGGCCGCTTCTTGCTCGAGCTGCGCCCTCTGTTTTGCAAGACCGTCGATCCGACCGAGAATCGAATCACGTCGCCGTTGGTAAAATGAACCCTTGAGATCCGCAGCTATAGCCTGCTGTGCCTGAGCCGCTGCTTTGCCTTCGGCGTCAACCTGCTGGGCGGCGAAGGTGCTCAACTCGCTGTTCGTAACTTCTTGAAGCTTGCTGACCCGGTCGTCAATTTCTTTTTTGATCTTCTCAAACGCGCTAAGTGACGCTTTGAGGTTCCGGAGCTCAATTTCGGGAATATATATGCGCGTCGATTTGATGCCTCCCCAAAAGCTGTAACCGGTGTCGAGCAAGAGCGTTCGATACGCGATGTCTGCTCGGAGCAGGTTTACGATGCTTTCGGCGGCAGAGTCAGCTTGTGGCGGCAGATTTTGCGGATTTATCTCCGACACGTAACGACTCGCCAATTCATACGCCTCACGAGCGCCTTTTCGGTCGCCGAAGATAAACTTCTCGTCGCCGATAGCTTTTTGCGCCGTGGCAAGTTCGACGGTCAGAGTGTCGAAATTGACCAGATCAACAGGCGTGCGCGATAGGCCCTGCGACTCCTGGCCGGTCAAAACCCCGGAGAGCACCAACACCGTTGCGAAGAGACAGCACGTAGCCCTGATCATCTGGCCCTCGCGGATCTAGAATTGTTTGATCGTCCGTCACCTACGAACACCACACCCGGCAGCCGCCTGTGTCGCGAACGAAGACTACACGACACTCAGACGGACATCGTCAGAAGTTTCCATAGGTGGATCGATTCAACACAAACGATTGTGGACGGGGCGGACGAGCCTGCCACGAAACAAAGAGCTGCACAAGCGGAATTTGCTCATTTGTGCTGCATCGTTCGTCTTGTCGTTGGGCTTCGAGGTCTTCAGGATGATTCATGCGGGCAGGATTTTCTGGCTACGGACTGTTCCTAATCGGGACCAACGTCACGATGGCCATTCGAATAATCAGCGCAGGCAACGCCGCCTGGGGACCCGACGGGACGGCCGCGGGCGCCGGCATCCGTCGATTGGTGGCTACCACCTCTCGATTCCGGAGCAAGACCGTGTTCGGCGGTCCTCGCGGCCGCGTCTCGCGCAAGCTTCCACCGGCCAAGTTTGTTTCGCAGCTCCGCCAGCCGCCGAAGCCTGATGTCATCGAAATGCCGTCGATGCCGGCCAACGCCCGTTCTGCCGATCCGGTTGCTCGCGCAGGAGCGCAATGATCGGCCCGCTTAAGCTGGACCCAGCCACCGAGCGGTGCCGTCTGCAACTGGGGCGGCGACCCCGTGGAAGCCGTGATCTCCCAGAAGACGATCGCCAGGAGGTCCGCGTCGACCGAGCAGACTCCCGTCCAGTGCCGCATCTCGTGCCACATGTGGTGCCCGAACCGAGGGTTTGAGCCTGCTGAGGGTTTTCCGACGCGTTACGCCGACCTGAACGCCCGCTTGCGTTTCCGCCTGCGCGCAGGTGCCGAGGCGGAGGTTCTCGAAACGTCCACCTTGCGCAAACGGCCGCCGCCCAACAGCCTATGAATCAATGCTTTACGAGATGTGGAGTCGTCGAGAATGCGCGAGTTCGCGTCCATTTGTGAAGTGGGAAACCGCTCTCCCAAAACAGGCAAACGATCAACCCGCGAATCTATGGATTTTGGAGGCGCCGGGATTGAACCGTGGATGGAGGCCTTGCAGATCTAGCGGTCGCAGGTAGCGTTGTCGCGGCCTGGTCTCTGGTCGGCGCCCTTGTCTTACGCGCTGTTCAAGCGTTAGGACTTGGCCCGGAGCTGGCCCGGAGCGACTGACAGGGGGAAGCACTGAGGGAGCCCCCATGGCCCTTGTCAAGCGACAGCCCTCCCCACGCGGTGCCTGACGTTGGTCCCGTTTCCTTCATCAGCCGTCGCGCATAGGCGGTGGGCGTCAGCCCGCCGAGCCCCTTCTTTGGCCGCTCGTCGTTGTATTTACGTCGCCACGTTTCGATGACGACTTCCGTGTGGGCGAGGCTGGTGAACCAGTTCTCGTTGAGACATTCATCGCGGACCGGCCGTGAATGATTCGATCTACGCGTTTGATTGGGTTTGCCGGGTTCGATGAGCCGCAGCGCCACGCAGCGCTTGTGGCCACGTCAGCATCGCGCGGCCGCAGAGCTCCGGCCGTTGTCGGTCCGGAGCACGTGCGGCAAGCCGCTCGTGAGGGCCAGGCGGTCGAGTGTACGTGTGACGCCCCAGTCCGCCCAGGGCGCGGGCCGGGACGATCGCCAAGGACTCGGACGTTGCGTCATCCACAATCGCCAGGCCTTAGCACGGGCCCTTCAGCGGTCCGATCAACACGAAGTCGGCCGACCACACGGCGTTTGGCACCAGGGGCTTGAGGAGCGGCTGTCGGTCCGCCATCGGCACCTTCTTGCGACGCCGGGGGCGGATCTGGAGGCGCCCCTCGATCTACAAGGAGAGGCACGCGTTTGTGATTCACGCCCCGGCCTGCCGCAGCTTCAACTGAATCATGCCGACCCCGCAGCGACGGTACCGATGCGCCAACGCCACGATGCGCGCGCGGAGCTCCGTATCACCAGCGGGCGCCGGCACGTATCGCAGCGCCAACGCACTCACGCCCACCACGGCCAGCGCACGACGCTCACTGAGGCCTGTTCAACCATGCTCCGCACCAGCACGCGGCGCAGGTGCGGTCACCACTTTCGGGGGAGCGCTTCACGAGTGACCTCGTTTTCCAACAGCGAATCAGCCAGCGCTTTCTTCAGCCGGGTGTTTTCGATCTCGAGGTCCTTCCGACGTCTAGCGTCCGAGACGCTCATCCCGCCGAACTCGCTCCGCCACAGGTAGTAGCTGGCCTCGGAGAACCCGTGCTTCCGACACAGGTCCTTCACCGTGACACCCGCATGAGCCTCGCGGAGGAAGCCGACGCTCTGGGACTCCGTGAATCGCTTCTTCATCGTCCGATCCCTTTCCTTCAGGGCCAGACTCTAGACCGAAACGCGACTCAGAACAGGGACGACGTCGGAACCGCTCAAGAACCGATGTGAGCGGCTTCAGATGCTTCTCGAGAACACGGGACTCCTACTTCCAGCGAGCTGCGAGGAAGCGCCGCGCCTAACTGACGGCGGCTGTCTCTCGACCCCGGGCTCAGACACGACGCGGGATCTTCGTGACGCGGCGGGACGACTCGAGTAACTTGCCCTGCTTTGGTCGCAGCTGAGTGCCCTAGCGGTCAGTCGGCCCCACGCAAGAACTCAAGGCAAATCCCGCGCGTTGTTCGGCGGCAACGGGGCGTTCATGCTTCCGGGGCTCTTGGGTGAGGAAATCACCATTGTCCAAACCAGTGCGCACCCAAAAATGGCATCACGCACGCCGGCCGCCACCGTTGTGGGCAGCCCAAGGAACCTGAGGAGTTCAGGCGCAAGCACCATGAACGACGCCGCTAACGCGGATCTTATTGGCGATCGAACGCCGGCCAAAATGGACGCCGACAAGATGAACACTGACTCGGCAATGCCGAATGAGTCTGGGCCGACGAAGGTTATTTGATGAGCGTAGATGGCTCCGGCAATGCCAGCCGTCGCACATGCCGTGACGATAGTCATCCTCTTTGCCGCCGGGGCATCACATCCGATACTGAGAGCGAACAATTCGTTTTCACGAACTGCATCGAGAAGCGCCGAAGTGGGTGACGCCGCAAAACGCCCGGCGACAATCCAAACGACGCAAGTCGCCGCGAACCCGCAGAGTAGAACCGTGGCCTGAGGGTCAGCTCCGTAGAACCCCGGCGTTGGAATTCCTGCAATGCCGCGCATTCCGTTGGTGACCGCATCGCCGTTGCCAATTAGCCCGAGAACTATGCCCTGCACCGTAATCGTTGCGAGCATGAAGTCTTCCGTCCGCACCTTTGTAAGAACCCAGCCTGAAATGAGGCCGAATATAGTCCCCGCTGCAAGCCCAACGGCGAGATCAATAACGAACGGAAGCCCGGCTCGAGTAGACATGATTGCGCCAGCATACGCACCGACTGCGAGAGAGGCGCCCTGCATGAGCGACACTAGACCGGCCCTCGCTGACCACATTGCGTAGGACTGTACCAGCAAGCAATACACGCACAACGAAATGCCGATGTTTAGGTAGTAAGTCATCTCACCTGATTGCGCTAATGAAATACCACAGGCGAGTCAGTCACTCGACCGCGCGTAGAGTTGGGGGGGCTGAGCGTCGTCCTCTAAGAGTTAAAAGCGAGAGCAGAATCGCGTAGACGCCAAGGTCCGTCCACCTGCCATTAAACTGGGAGGCCAGGACGACTTGAACGAACGCCATGACACCGGATGCGACGGCAAGGCCGAGCCAGCCCCACTTATGAGCGATCAACGAGCAAGTTACCCCCACCATCACTTGGCCGAAACCGACCGTTGGCGACGCCGCGGTGTCCAAGGCGACTAAGGTGCAGCCTAGACCCCCCAGAACTGTTCCGACAGCGGACGCGCAGGGTATGACGAGATCGACTGGAAAGCCTAGTTGGCGGGCAAACTGTGGGTCGCTTGCAATGGCCCGGTAGATCCTTCCCCACTGAGTTGTGAACAGGAAAGCGTAAATCACGAAGAACAAGAACACACCGGCTACTACAGATGCTAACTGAGCCCGAGTGGTCCACAACCCGACGAGATTGACCGAAGCGTTGTCACCGAAGCCGCTCAAAGGACGTGTGGCGGCTCCCACACTCATGATCAGTATATTCACGATGACGAAGTAGAGCCCGACTCCCGCGAGTGTCGGGCGGCCCGCGCCGTCGGATCCGTTTCTGATCCGATTGAAAATCGAGGCTTCGATCAAAGCGGCCCCACCTCCAACGACGCCCAAGCTCGCGCAAAGTGCCAATGACCCGGGAACACCGCGCAGTAAGAGGGCCTGGGCAAGAAATGGAACGCAAGGAAACAATGCAGCGAATCCAAGATTCACGAAACCGCTCACGCGTAGGTGAATGGCTACGCCTAGCGCGAACAACAAAAACACCGGCCATGTGGTCAGAGCGAAGGCGAGGGTTTGCAACGCGCCTAGGCTCCCTGGTGCGGCCATTGGCCATCGGCGACCATGTTGATCGACAGCACGTGAGCCGGGCTCGTCATGCACAGGGCAACTGCCTCGGCAACGGCATAGGGGGTCATCTGAGGCACGTGTTCGCCGGTCCAACCAAAATATCCCCCTATCTCGCGAACTGCGCGCTGGACGACGGGGTTGTCGTAAAGGCCCGTGTCAACGATCCCCGGAAGTACTTCCGAAATGAGAACGCCTCGCGGCGCCAGCTCCAGCGCCAAAGCCCGAACTGCTGCGTGGAGGCCCGCCTTCGCGCTAGCATGCGAATAGCCAAGCGGATAGGAGCGGATTCCACTCATGGAACTCACCACAACCACCCGGGATGACCCCATTCTTGCTAGCCGAGGCAAGAGGGCCCGGATCATCAGCAGGAGCGATCTAACGACCGCGTCGAATTCGAGTGTTGGCAACTGCGTAGGTGTCGACTCGATCGGCAGGTACGGATTGTCGTTCTCTAAGTGATAACTGCCAGTGCTCAAGCCGGCGCTGTGCACATAAGCGTACGATTCGTTCTCGTCCAGCGAAGCTGCGAAGCCAGCAACCTCATCCTCCTTAAGAATGTCGACAGACCGTCCAATGATCCGGCGTTCCGGAAACTGCTGAGTCAGGTCCTTGGCTAACCGTTCTGCTTTTTCGCGTGTCCGAGATACGACGATTAAATTGAAGCCCTTGCTCGCTAGGGTCCGAGCCACTGCCGCTCCGATATTCACCTTGACCGAGGGATCGCTGAAAAGGCTAACAACGGAGCGCGAGGGCTCACTCGTTCGGTAGCCTGCCCCAGCAACAATCACCACGGGTTTGGAGGTCATCGTATCTGCACGCTCAGCGAGGGGGGGGACCGTTGTCACTTGACGTGAGCGTGCGCGCAAGTGCGGTTCACGGTGAACTGGTGTTTGTCGAGCAGACGGTCGAACAGGATTTCGTCGTTGTCGTAATTGGCTAGAACTCGTTTGCAGATTTGGCTCAAGCCCGCGAGAAAGAGTGTGGCGTCAGGGTGGGAAAGCTCCGTCACTGCGAGCGCATCCTCGTTTCGGACGAGATAGCTCAGGGTCCCGTGGATTCCAACCGCGAAGTCGATGCGCCCCTCGTTCGTCTCAAACTCATAGCTCATAGAGTTCAGGAACCCCTTCAGATGCTTAAAAGTAGCCGCGCCCTCCGTCTCTAGCTGTGTTGCGTTACATAGGAATAAATGGCAGCCGAAGAGATCGTGGCCCGCAATAAGAAGCTCGATCGTGCTTCGGCTTTGTCGAAGCTCTCGTTCAGAGAGAAAATAAAATCTCACAGAGATGGGATTCGCGGCGAAATACGTAGAAGCCTCAGCCGGCGTCTTTAGTTCGGCGAGGCTTGCCAATATCTTCTTACGGCGCGTGACGTGGGCGGCAAAGGCGGGGGCGTCACGGTCGACGAATGCTACTTCGCGGAGTGAAGTGGGCGGCGTGGCGTTGATGCTGCGTGCCAGGTTCGTAAGGTAATTGTTGATTAGGAAGAAGTTATAAGTTGGGTTCAGCCATTCCGATGGCGGAGCCGCGGTTATGGAAACGAGGCCATCAACCTTATAAAGGAAATCGATTGCCTCATTGTCGGGTTCAAACCGAAGCGCTTTACCAGTGCGCGCGTTTATCGCCCTAAGGCTGTACACAGTGTCGGCGATTCGTGAGGAGCCGACGCCCTCTCCAGTGCGTCGATAGTCCGCTCTGTCGTACAGTACGCGCTCGAGGAGTTCGTAGTATTCGCGTGAGAAGCCGTCAGGCAAAGTCCAGATTACGATATTTCGTGCCAGGGCAAACACCAGCGCTACGAGGCCGGCGACGCTGGCCTCAAAACCTACATGCTCGACAAGGTAGGCTCCAAAAGTGATCGGGTGAAGCGGATCGTGTTCGCGATAGATCCAGAGAATTCTGGCCAGAGCCACAGCCACGATCAGCGGGAGGACCACGTGCTCCAGTAAATCAGCTTGGACGACGAAGCCGTAACGAGGCCACCTAAATCGGTCGCGAATGAATCGGTACGGATTCACCGTGATACTCCGGTCGATGGTTCGTAGCTCTGAAACTGCCCGTTCTTAATCATCTTTATCCGGAACCCCTGAGTGACATCGCCATTTCGATCGAATGATATCGAGCCGGTCACTCCGGGAAATGAACGGAGATCGTACAGATACCGCTGAAGCGTTTGGCCGAGTCGGCCGGCATTGGCTAGTGCGTGAAGCGCGACTCTGGTAGCGTCATATACTGAGGCTGCGTAAAAATCAGGAATGCGACCAAATCGCGCCTTGTACGCACGTACGAAGGATGTCGTTAACTCTTGAGAGCCGTCCGTCGGGTCGTACGCGCGGTAAGTGTAGATCGACCCTTCTAGGAAGGGGCCATAGGCTTTGAGCAGTTCGCCGTCCTCTAGCATCGTTGACGCAGTTAGCTGAGGCCGAAAGCCAAGTTGACGCATCGCCCCGATCATCAGTAGTTGCTCCTTTTGAGCAACTAGATAAAGCACGGCTACCTCCGCCTGCCTGGCTTTTTGAACTATCGGTCGGAAGTCAGTCGCACTCGGCGCATAGGACTCATCGAGCACAATGTTGAGCCCTAAGGAACGAGCTTCTCGGGTGAAGTCCGCCTTTAGTCCGACGCCGTACTCATTGTTTATGCTAACGACACCGATCCGGGCGCGCGGAAAGGTCTTGGCGATGAACCTAGCCATTTCAGGCCCTTCGAACGAATCCGATGCGCAAACTCTGAAGATGTAATCGCCAGCTTTGCTCACTTCGGACGCAGTCGAAGTGGGCGAGATAAGGACGACTCGCGCCCGATTGGCCGCAGGAGCTATCGCGAGCGTGACGCCGCTGGCCATCGCACCCACAACGATCTCGGCTGAGTCCAGTTCAACGAGCTTGGTGAACACCGTCAAGCCAGTGCGAACGTCTCCGCGGTCATCCTCGAAGACTACGCGTGCGACTGGGCCCGAGTTGTCGCGAGATTCGCTGACAGCAAGTTCGGCTCCTTCGCGCCCGCTCTGACCGTACGACGCCAGGGGGCCTGTGAGCGGGAGCATCACTCCGAGCGTCGGTAGATCGGCCACACGTCCCGGCGCCTGGCAGGCGACCGCACAGAGTAGAAGGCCGAATATGAGGGCGCGTCTTGATGTCATGTCTTCCTACCCGTATATCGACGCAAGGACGGTTGCGTCAATGTCATTGGGCCAGGCGGTATCGGTGTGCACCTTCCCGTCGCGAACAATTATGAGGCGATCGGCGAGACCATGAATGGATCCCAGGCGATGCTCGACGACAATGACGGTGCAGCCAGCCGCATGAATCGCCCTAATAGCCGAGAACAGGAGTGCGGCATTTTGCTCGGACAGCCCCAGTGTCGGTTCGTCGAGCAAAAGGGTCGTCGGGGCTGGCATAAGGCCGATCGCGAGACCAAGGAGCTGACGTTCACCACCGCTCAGGGCGCCCGCGCGAAGGCCTCGTTTGCCGGCGAGCGCTGGTAGCAGGCCGTACGTGTAAGAGAGACGGTCACGCAGGCGTTCCGGCGAGAACTTGAGGCCGTGTGTGGAGAGCAGGAGGTTGTCGTGCACCGACAGGTCGGCGAAGGAACTCGTCTTCTGGGGTACTAGGGAGACTCCGGCAAACCTGCTACGGCCCGGTGCAGAGTAGCAGACCTTGCGCGCACCGATATGGATGTCCCCGGTGAGAAGTGCGCCGAGGCGTTGAGGGACTAGGCCCGCGATGAGCGACAATAGCGTCGATTTCCCTGCACCATTGGGACCAGCGACTACGACGAATTCGCCGCCTTTGATGTCCAGCCGAACATTGTCCAGAAGCAATTGACCGTGGACTTCGCACGAGAGAGAACGGATCGCGATCGGCGGCAGCTTGTCGACAGCCGTTCCAAGATGAGGGCCGGATGACGCGGTTTCTGCCGAGCGAAGAATCATGACTCGCGGAGAGTTGCTGCATCGACGTCCGAAAGCGCTTGGAACGCCTCGACCCGGCCATTCCTGATAATTACTACTTTGGCTGACAGTGTCCTGACGAGAGAGAAGTTGTGCTCAATCATGATGACTGAACGGCCCTCAGCGGCTTGTATGCCGATCTCCGTCGCGACTCTGATCTGGGCAGAAGGCGCCACGCCCGCAACGGGTTCGTCCAGTAGGAACAGTGTTGGCCGCCGGACAACGGCACAAGCTAGCGCACATAGCTTTTGTTCGCCGAAAGAGAGGCTTCGGGCGACACGATTCAGCAGGTGCTCGATCCCGAGCCGTTGAACGACCCCTTCAGTGACATCCGATTCCGTCTGATGAAGGCTGCTGTGGGATTGACCGTGCTTCAGGAGACCGGCTCCGCTGGCGGCAAGAGTGAGGTTTTCGAAGACTGTGAAGGAGCCTACGAGCTGGGTGGTCTGAAAAGTCCTTGCTACACCGAGTTGAGCAATCAGATGAGGCCGCAGTCCCACTAGCGAGCGACCGCAGAAACTGATGTTCCCAGCGGTGGGCGAGATGTAGCCGTTGAGGAGATTCAGTAGAGTCGTCTTGCCAACGCCGTTGGCACCGATTAGAGCGTACACCTCTCCGCGCCGACACGATAACTCCACGCGCTCAAGCAGAGGGTTGTTGCGATCGAAAGAAAAGCGCAGACCGGAAATTCGCAGGAGTGAGTCCCCGGCGTACTCGTCACCACGAGAGCGAGTCATGCGTAGTCCGATTGCTTCACCTGCGATCGAGCTTGACCGCATGTTTCCGGTGCGAGATCTGCCCTCTCCGCTTCCCATCGACCATGGCTGAGGTGCGGTAGGATCGCCGACACTGAACTTCAGTGCAACCCCAAAATCGATTGGCTCTCGGAGGCTGACGTGCCCCGAATGCGCCTCGGGTTCGTGTTTGCCGTCGTCGCTTCGACGGCCCTGTTAGGTCTGTCAGTGGAGCACGTTTCTACCCAACGAGTACCAGTAGGGAATCGGACGCGGAGATCAGACGGGAGATCATTCGCGAGTCGATCGCGACGGACCTGCCGATGGCGACTCTCGGACACGGGAAGCCTGAGAGAATGGTGCCCTCGGACCAGCGAGGGCGCGATGGGGAAGACACGATTCACCTAGGGCCGATGGTCACGATCCTGTGCGAGGCCGACGAGCGGTCGTGGGGGTACGCTGCAGCCCGCATCGACATTCACCCGCCAAATCTGTGTCGCGTCCGGCTAAACCTCTTGACGATACCCCCATCGCCCCAATACTCTTCACGTCCCCGACTCAGCCGTTTCTCTAGCATGACTCGATCAGCGTGGCGTGTCAGCAAAGGAGCAGTCGATGGCGGATCGTCGACCATCGCTCGGCGCAACCCGGTATTGAGGGTGCCCCGGGCACTGATCATTGCTGTTTCTCTGTGCATAGGGCCTCCGGCCGCGGCGCAACAGCAATCACCGAGTTCGGGCGCCAACTCAACGCCGGCCAACAACTGGTACGTCGAATACAGCCTAAACGGCGGTACCGTTACCACAACGAATGACATCTCGATCCGATCGAACGCTACCGGCTCTCACGAACTCTTGCACGGCCGCTTGAAGTCCTCGTTGTTTGTCGGTGGGAAGGTAGGAGCACATGGCAATCGATTCGGTCTCGAAGCCGGGGTTTTTCGCACGGCAGAGAAAATTCAAGTTAGCAATGACGTTGGAGTTCCATTCCCGAACCACGGCGAGAATGTGACACTGCTAAAGGCCGACGTCGTGCTCTATCCAGTGAGACGGACAGCGTTTGGTGGCGTCTTCAGACCGTATCTGTCAGCCGGCTTTGGAGGCACGTTCTTTTCCCTTGATACCGACAATATCAACGATCAGGAAAATTACGCCAAGCCGACACTCAGCATCGGTGCAGGAGGCAAGTACAAGCTCGGCGGCGAAGGCGGCAAACGTCGGGTTCGAGGTTTCAATCCGCTACGAGCGAATGCGGCAGAGCGGGCCAATTCAGAGTGTCGGATTCGTGATGGTGTCTGCAGGTTTTGTCTTCACTCAGTACGTCAAGCCGTGAACACCTGTTCGTCAGCGCCACGCTGGGTAGGCCATTTGGAAGCGCCACGTCCAGTCACAAGCGCGTCCTAGCTCTTCAGCCCAAAGTCGATAATCCTCAGCGTGCAGATCGCAGCCCTTGATCACCCCCCCCCGAAGGCTGCGGCTGCTCATCGCTTGACGCGCTGACAGGGACGCTTATTGGCGAAGTGGTCGACGGTAATTCGTTGTTCTATCAGTGATAACTGCAAATCGATTTCCATCCCGAACAAAGGCGCAATTGTGCCACTTCGCGGTTTCGCTGGCAGTCTGAAACCGCCAATGCGGCGTCCGTCTTCGGCCGCACAGATTGCCTCAGCAACCACAAACGACTGAGCGACTGTAAATGCACTCAACATGCAACCTCGCCTACGCACCTGCCTTGGGCGAAGAACCCTCCCTTCCAACAGCTCCATCGCGTTCGCTGGCTTCCCTGTGTTTTCAACAACTTGGAGCATCTGCTTTCGCTCATGAAGCTAACCCCAATCGGGTCAATCGATAGCGTTTTGGGACAGTTCTGGGACACTCGGGTCCGCGCGTGGCAATCTACGCTGATCGGACCACAGTTCTCCACGTGGAACGCGGCGAGCAGCTAAAGCGAAAAACGACACCGCATTCACGTCGACTCGACGATCGGGTCAATCAACTGCTCGCCGGGAAGTATCCTTTCCAAGACCGCAACCGCGCTGGCGTTACGCCTCTCGGACCCTGCGAACCTTCGGAGCGTGAACGATGAATCAATGCGACCGCGTGAGAGATTACTTCGTAAACCGCTACCCGGATCGATCGTCGCTCTTAGCGCAGCTTGGATTCCGAGGCAGACATAATCAGGCAACTGTCTTCTTGCAAACGCTGGACCTGTCGGTTCGCGGAAGATCGCTCTTGGACTATGGGTGCGGCGATGGAGTACTACTTGCGTCGCTACTCGGCTCGCGCCCGGCTCAAGAGCTAGAATCACTTAGTGTGACGTTAGAGGACATCGCGGAGCGGGCACTGGCAAATGCCAGAGCCCAACTTGCGCCACTCGCCATTTCAGCAGAAACGGTGCTGATCTCGCCGGAAACGAGTCACCAGACTCAATACGGCATCGTGCTGGCAGTCGGAGTTCTCGACTACTACCACGATTGGATGGCTCGCGCCGCGGAACTGGCGGCCAGAACGAAAGAGAGGTTTGTCTTCACAATGCCCAGAAGACGATGGACCACTCACGCTCTGCGCCGACTTTGGCTCGCCGCGCATGGCATCCGTATCTGGCGAGCGTCGGACCGGGATCTCAGGGCGCTCCGCCACACTATTGGTGGACAATGGTTGGTCGAACGAGATCGTTCAACCTATTACTGCGCCGTGGACCTAAGAGACCGTTCTTCGCTCACGCACTCTGACCTGCGAGCATCAGAGTGAGTCCATGCTCTATCCCGACGCAAGGTCTCCATTCATCGATCGCAGTTGGGTCGACCATTCGACTCTTGATCTCCGAGCGCGGGTTCCTGCCGACTTGCTCTGGTGTCACATTAGAGAACGTCACAGGACGATCGAGGAGGCGTCCGACGACCTGGGCCAGATCCCGTATCGCGATTGTCTCCGGGCCCGCAATGTTGAGCGCCTGTCCCGCCAGTTTGGACCAAGCGACTCTAATCCGTTGTACCGCCTCTACAAGATCGCCAACGTAGGTCAATTGACGGATCGCTCGACCCTCGTTCACAAGCGGTACAGGCTTACCCGACATCACGCTCTCGATAATCATCGGAACCACGAACTCGGACCGCTGCCCATACCCGTAAACGTTAAAGGGGCGTATAACCACAGCCCCTGCAACGGTGTTCAAGAAGACGCTTTCGGCTTCGACCTTCCCACGGGCATATCCGGACCGAGGGTCCCTTCCAGTGTCTTTCCCGATAACGTTTCCCGCGTCTCCATATATCTCAGACGAGGAGACGAATAGCACCTTGGCGTTATGAGCTTTTGCGAACGAGGCTACCGCGTACGCTGCATCGACTATCTCGGCCTGCGTAGCAGCGCCGTTCCATGACGTGGTCCGGACACCGACCGGCGAAGCCAGATGAATGACTTCAGTGATAGTCTCGGAATCGAACCGGAGACGATTGATATCGCGGACATCCGCGACCACGTGGCGCTGGCCGACTGTCGGCCGCACGTCCAATCCACACCATTCGAGCCCCGCCACAGACAGACGGTGGCCGATGTGTTGACCCAAGAAGCCGGCGTGACCTGTGACGAGAATCACTTGACCTCCGGTCAAATACGATGACGATACGCGGCTTCTTCCACATGTCGATCGATGTCGACCACGTCCCCGGCACCCGATCTGGGGCAGATCGGCTGGTCGGAGCTTTCGAGCACCGAGGCCTCATTCCCAGCGTATTCGTGGCTGGTCTTATGGTCAGCCACCTCGGTGATTCCTTGCGTAGTTGGGCACAAGCGGGCTGTGAACTTGGCATCCATGGCTGGGCGCACTGCACTGACCCGACAGAAGATTTTCGCACCCTAGCAGTTAGCGATCAACACAAACTCATCTCCATGGCGCGGGATACAATCGAGAATTCGGCGGGCTTTACGCCACGCTGTTTTCGAGCGCCCAATCTTTGGATGGGTGCTGCGACAATTCGCGTGCTTGCAAATCTAGGCATCGATATCGACTCCTCAGTTCCCTCAGGACGGTTCGACGTGTTTGGAGGGCGGATACGGACCACTCGGTACCTTCGAACACCCCGCAAGCCGTATGAGATCTCAAGGGACCATGCCCCACAACCGGGGCGCTCAGGTGTCGTTGAAGTTCCGCTCCTGAGTGCAGGCATTCCGATTAACATGATGTCGCTGCGCCTATTCGGACCGCGCCTGTTGGCGGCTGTCTCAGAATGGATCGTTGTGCGAAGCGGTTACGTCATATTTTACTGTCATCCCGCGGAAGTGATGAATGACGTTTCTGTTAGCCGGTCCGTCGTTCCGGCACGTCACAGGTACCGTGCCGGGTCGACCGCCGACTCCTTACTACACTCTTACCTGGATAGACTCGTCGGATTGGGGTTCCGGCACACTACCCTGCGCCACCTGGCGAGTTGGGCGAAGACCGCTCCATGAACTCGCTTGACGGCGAGATCGTGTGGGTCTCCACCACCGGGGCGCCGTTTGCGAGGCTCGTTGTCGATGCTTACGACGCCGCAGGCGGCCCACGCCCGGCCGTTGTTGTACTTGTACCGCCAGACCCTAAGCGTCCACGCGGTCCACTTTCATTCTTGCTCGCGGTCCAGAGTATTGCAGCAGTCGACGCTCAACTGCTGGCCGATCCGGCGGTCCGAGCGGCGATCTGTGACAGTGGCGTCCCGGAAGCGCCTTACCGACGTTGGGCCGTGAGAGTGGAGTCTCTGGACTCGATCAATTCCCCAGCGGCCGAGGCACTACTGACCGACGAGCCCCGCTATATCATCTCGGCCGGACTTCCAGAAATCGTCTCATCTCGAATCTTGGCGCTTGCTCGACTCGGAGCTATCAATGTGCACAACGGGGCCCTGCCGGAGGCCCGCGGTCACTTCGCAACGTTTTGGGAGTATCAACAGCGGCAGACCATTGGGACTGTCACCGTGCACCGAATGACAGCTCGAGTGGATTCAGGGCCGGTGCTAGCGACAGCGCAGACACCGCTCTCAGGAAAATCGCTGCTCCGAGCCATCATCGAGAAAAAGCGCGTCGGAGGACGACTGCTCGCGGAGGTCGCGATACGAGACTTGTCAGGCGCTCCTTCGTTTGATCAGCTCTCTGTAGGCGACGTTTGTCGCAGCATTCCGGCCGCTCTGCCATGGCCAACACTCCGCCAGTTGCTTTCAGCTAGACTGCGAGGCACGCCATGAGCTACGCGAACATTCTTGGTCGTCTGGTCGCTTGTCTGCTCGTCTTGCTGGTCAGTCCCTTCCTCGCACTCGCGAGCGCTTGGGTCGCGTTCCACGCAGGATTGCCGGTTCTCTATCGCGCACCTCGAGTCGGGTTTCAGCGGAGGCATTTTGTCATGTTGAAACTTCGCACCATGCGAGCGCGGCGCTTCGCCGAGCAGTGGCCGAACACAACAACCGACGGGGATACGCGGATTATTCCCGGTGGAGCGTGGCTGCGGCGCTGGAAGCTCGACGAGCTACCCCAATTGATCAACATTATCAGAGGCGAGATGGCCTTTGTCGGACCACGACCGGAAATGCCGATTCATCTCGAACTTTATGGAATCGAACATCAAGGTGTATTTGACGTTCTTCCGGGACTCACCGATCTCGCGTCGATTCGATTCTTCAACCTTTCAGCTGAATTAGCTCGCGTCGCCCCGGCTACTACCGATCCTGACGAGTCCTATCGTTCGATAGTGCATTCCGAGCGCATGCGCCTGAGACTTGAGTACGTGCGGCGCAAAAGCGTCTGGCTCGACCTGATCATCGTGGCTCGAACCATCCACCGATTCGTAGAAAGCGTCGCGCGACGTGCCGATTGACATCGCCGGACCCGCACCTAGCCTCGCACAACTGACTGTCACCGTCGACCGGCTGGCGTTCGGTTGCTGCCCCTTGGGCGGCCACGGATGGGGCGCTGTCGATGTGACCGAGGTTCAAGTGGCGCTGCGCGAAGCATATTCAAATGGCGTGACTACATTCGACACGGCCGACGTCTACGGGTTCGGCCAATCTGAAATCCGGCTTGCAAGTGGACTCGGGAACCACAGGAAACACGTCACAATTGTTACAAAAGTCGGCCTCCGATGGGGCGACGCGAATGGATTGGTGATTCGCGATGGCTCGCCATCGTATATCCGACATGCCGTGCTTCAGAGCGCCCGTCGACTTCGTCTTGATCACATCCCTATCGTTCTGTTGCACTGGCCTGATCCTCAAGTGCCGATCGCCGACTCACTTGGCGCGCTCGCCGACCTTCAACGTGATGGTGTGATCGGAGCCTACGGAGCCAGCAACCTGACAGACAACAACGGCTCACTTGCGCTCGATTGGAGCCAGTTACACGTCTCACTACTAACAGCTCCTGAGATGTCGGCTGCATGGGGTCAACGCGGCACACTGGCCTGGGGGACTTTGGAGCAAGGCCTTTTAAGTGGTCGGCATCGGAACACCGAGGGGTTATTTCCCGGTGATCGCCGACGGCGGTTGGATTTGTGGGCGCGAGACTCCATTGCGTGCGTCATGCCTCTTCTGACGCTGCTTCACGAGCTTGGAGTTAGGTCGGGATTCACGGCGGCGCAACTGGCAGTGCTTTGGGTGCTCCATTGCACACCGGTGACGACTGCCGTTGTCGGACTCAAAACCGCCGGGCAGTTGCGCGAATTACTGAGTATCTGCGAGAAGCCGGCAGATGCTGCGACCTTGAACCTTCTAACGACTGCGGCGAGGATTGCGCGGGCCTCGCTCGCGACACACGTTCGAGCTACCTGAACGCGAAGGGGATAAACGATGGCTACGGCTACAGAACTCGAAGACACAGCTCGACGCGTCCGACGGGCGGTCGTGGAGATGTGCCATCGCGCCCAGTCAAGTCATGTGGGATCAGGCCTTTCAGTCGCGGATCTTCTCTCATATGTGTTTAGTAACGAACTAGATGGTCGTCGCGGCGCACCAGACAATCACGACACCGACATGTTCATAATGAGTAAGGGTCACGCGGCTGCAGCTCTGTACTCCATACTACATCTGGCCGGCTCGCTTACGGCTGAAGCACTCGACACCTTTTGCGCCGATGGCTCACCACTGATCGGTCACGTCAACCATCGGGTATCTGGCGTCGACGTCTCGACCGGCTCGCTCGGTCACGGACTCGGGATCGGACTAGGCGTCGCCCTCGCCCGACGTGAACATCGCGGCTCGGGGCGCGTGTTCGTACTACTGGGCGACGGGGAATGTGACGAAGGTTCTATCTGGGAAGCGGCGTTATTTGCTGGCCACCTTGCATTAGACAACCTAATAGCCATCGTCGATTACAACCGGCTGCAGGGTCTGGGCCCTCCCGAAGCCATTGTTGGTTTGGAACCATTTGTCGCTAAATGGGAGAGCTTCCGTTGGGTTGTGACCGAGTGCGACGGGCACGACTTTGCTGACATCGCTAAAAGCTTTTCACGTCGGCATGAACATGCTCCACTGTGCATTGTCGCGCGAACCGTGAAAGGCAAAGGCGTTAGCTTCATGGAGGAAGCCGTACTCTGGCATTATCGTGCTCCCAACCGAGAGGATCGTGACGCAGCCATTAACGAACTCGGCGTTGAAGACGCTACTCCGCAATGAGGGCGACTGTATTCGATGCAATCGCAAAGCGCGGCGCAGTCCAAGCCAACCTCTGGTTCTTGACCGGCGATCTGGGATTCGGGCAGACTGACGCGATCGCAGAGTCGCTTGGATCGCGTTATCTAAATGTAGGCATCGGCGAGCAGAACCTCATGTCCGTGGCGGCAGGCCTCGGTCTCGCGGGCCAACGAGTCATCGCGTACTCGATTGGGGCATTTGGTCTTCTACGCGGAATTGAACAGCTGCGAGCCGGAGCTGTGACGCATCGACTCGATGTGACGGTCGTCTGCGGCGGGGCAGGACTCTCGTATGGCACTCTGGGATTCTCGCATTTCGCGCTGGAGGACCTCGCCATTCTTCGAGCAGTTCCGTACATCAAGATCCTAGTCCCAACCACCGCTACGGAACTGGCAGTGGCGTGCGACGACATCTTGGATGGTAGCGGACCGAAATATCTCCGACTTGAGCGGTCCGTTTGCGACGGCGACATTTTCTCGCTGTCCCAATCGCCCGTCATGGCTTCGTACGACGCCGTGGTAGTGGGATACGGCTCCGTAATGAGCGAAGCAGTTGAGGCGGCTCGGCGTTTAGCCGCGGAGGGATGTCGCGCAGGTTTATTGTCTGTCCCTTCCATTGATCACCAGACGAGCGAGCTGCTTGCGATGGCGTTGGCTCGCGTTCCCGTTATCGTCACTGTCGAAGAGCACTCGATTCGAGGCGGCATCGGGTCACTCGTGGCAGAGACACTTGCCACCGGCGGGCTGCGGAGTCGCTTTGGCATGCTTGGGACCGATGATTCAGTCGTCGAATGCTGGGGCGGCTTCAAGTTTCTGCGCCAGCATCAACGCCTCGACGCTGACGCTATCGTGTCGACTGTTCGGCGCTTAAGAGCGCTTTGATTTAATGAGTGGACTGTTGTGTATCGTCCAGACGACAGGGACTGAGCTGCGCTCGGAGATCACTTCCGCTATACAACCGACGAGCGAGGCGCATGCTCTTAGGATGTAATGCTGAAGCTCGCCTCGAATTCGTACGGTTGCGATGGCGGGCGGCCATCGAATTGGGCTACGACGCCATCGTCGCACTCGCCTCGATCGGCTTCGCGCCGTCCGTGGTTAACCGGCTCGGCCAAACGCTGTATCGTTTAGCCTCGTGCTTTCGAGACGCTCGGAACTTTATCCTCCGACCGAAGATCGCAGGAGCCGCGGTTCTTGTGCGGGTCAGCGATCAACTGCTTTTGATCCGCACGTCGTACCGACCGTGGTACGGCGTGCCGTGCGGCGTCAGGAAGCGCGGCGAGGACCCACGCTTTACTGCCGTGCGCGAACTTCAGGAAGAGGTCGGAATGGTCGTTGAGGCATCTGCCCTTCGTGCCTTAGGCGAGTTCATAATCCACCACTCCTGGACCGAGGATCATGTCCACGCTTTTGAGCTTCGTCTCGACAGATATCCACAGCTTTGCGTTGATGAGCGCGAGGTCGTATGGGCAGGCTTCCGGGCTGAGGCGGAACTCTCTCATCTCCCCGTCTGGCCTCCATTACCGACGCTGCTAGGTTCGCCACGAGTAGGTGGCAGCCCATGGCGACAGAGGGCTGTCGGTGACGGTCGACAACCGTGACGCCGTGCGTGCCAGGCACGGTTTCGAGCATCGGCAGCGACGTCGGTGAGCGGAGCCAGACTTCGCGGCATCGCCTTCGTACTTTATCGGGGCGACTCACTGACCGACTACGCGTCGAGCGCCCAGCCTGAAATGAGCGAGCTGGGGCACCGACGGAGGCTCCCGCGGTCATCGTCTAAGGCGCTGCGTCACCTTTTCTTCCATGTCTTCACGGCTGGCATAGTACTCGTACGAGCGGCCAATCTCGTCTAAGACTCCGCCCAGATACGGGAACTCACTGGCAACGTGAGCCGACCAGTCGCGATATTTTTTCGCCAGCTCACGTTCCTGATCTCCACCCCGGCCACGCCACACGGCGCCACGACCGTTGTGCACCCCCATCGAAAACCCTTTGGCGATTTCGTTCGACGAGAACCCTTCGAGGACTTCGCATACGGCTCGGCATGGCCAGTTCTCATCACTCTCGGCGGGGGCATGCGACAACAGCTGACCGATCATCTGGTCGCCGATCACTGAACGTCCATACAACGCGCAGAGCTTCCTCACTTCGATCACCCAAGCCCTGAGTTCCTCGCGGTCCACAGTCCCGTCCGCTCGCGTTCCGGGAATCAGACGGACCCGTCGCAGTAGATCGTACGCCGATACTGCCACGTGCTTTTGTTCTTTCGCCAAAATTAACTGGGGTGGATCTTCTTGGTTGTCGGATCGCTTGAAGGCGTAGGCGACAGCTTGGGCGAACAACTCCGGGATCTTGCTGACTTGTCGCTCCAGATTCGGAATCCGATGTTGCGTGTGTTCCAGAACCTGTAAGTACAAGAACTCGAAACGGGCCATCTCCTCTTCGGTGACATCGGCGCGCTTGTTCAGCTCTTCGAGTGCCTGCGCAACGTCATGAGCGTGTGGAACGGGCCCGTTCGCCGGCTCCGGCTCGCAGGTGGCCACCGCCACCAAGAGTTTCTTGATGCGAGAAGTCTCGACCTTGTCCCAACTCAAATCAGCGATATTGAACGCCGTCCGCGCGCGACCAACGGCGAGCAACCGATCGACCGCCGTGGTCAGTTCTGCTTCCTCAAACCGCTGGAACCGCATCGGAACTCGCCGCCAGTATTGTTCCGGGACGTCACCGTCCTGCGCATCGACGATATCCCAGATATTCTGGTTAAACGGCGCACAACACAGCACACGCACGATCTCTTCTGGCGCACGATCATCAATCGCTCGTCGAACGATGGTGGGCACCGAATCGACCGCGCCGAGAAACCCCGTCAAGAACAAGTCCACCGATGGTGACGACGGTACTTTCAAGATTTCGCCGATCACCGAAAGGGTGTCGATGGCGCCGACGCATTTGGCAGCGTAGTGTCCGATGACACCGGGTGCCTCGCTACCAGTGAGCAGCCGCATCGCCTGCTCCACGCCGCCGTGAGACCAGATCTCCTGCATGGCTACGAGTCGCGCTTTGTCCATGCCTTCGCCGCGCTTCTGAGGATCGTAGTCTTCGCCAAGTTCATCGGCAGACTCATCGACCCAACTCTTTTCAAAGAGCCACGCGTGTCGAACGACGAGATCCCTTGGCTCGAGGGCTTGGTAGGTCTCCCGTGCGCGATCACGCGTGGCTCGCGACACACTCCTCTTGTGACCGCGCCGCGTAAACGCGAAGCGTCGAATGCGCTCTCGCAGGCGCGCCTTAGGCTCGTCCCCTGCGGTAGGCGCCCACGCAGCGATGGCTTGCCACACCGCGTCCACATGTTCCTTGCGTAGCGCCTCTAAACGCTCGACAAGGTCACCGAGCGTCTCTTCGGTGTGCCCCGGCCAATTCAAACACAGCTCGACGCATTTCAACTGAAACTGAACCATCTCCCGAACGGTGACAGGCCCACCCGCGCCGGCGGCGTCATTTCGCCACTCGGGACGGTCGCTGTAATCGCCGAGGCCCTGGCCGAATCCGAATTGGGCTACGCAGACCTTCCAGCCGATGGTCGGTCGTCTCTTATTTACTGTCTCAAGCGCACCGATACGGACCGATAGAGGTGCGGCGGTTTGAGGCATCCAGCATCTGAAAATCGCTTGAAGGCTTGCGATGGGCTTGTTAGCCCAGTTGTCGTCAATGGTCGTTTGGGACAACTGCGCAAGCACTTGTGACACGCGCGGGAGATTGCGTGGCTCCCAGGCCAACCGTTCGAGCGCCCATAGGAGGCCTGTCCTCAGACACTGCCCAAAGGGGCTGGACGCCACCGGCGTCAACAAACCGAGGACAACCGGTTCGTCCGTCCGAAGGTCGCCCTCCAGAATCCTGAGGAACGACTCCGGCGCAGCCTCAGCGTAACGGGGCAGGTCCCGCTCGTGAGATTGCAGTTTGTGGAGACTGAGCGGCGTCAGTAGTTTCTCGATGATCCACGACACCTCTCGCTCGCAGTCGATCCCTAAGCGCTCCCGGAAATGCATGTTTCCGTAGACCGACAGAAGGACCAGCGTTTCGCAGATTCCGGATCGGAGGGCGTTGGAATGATCGCGGAGCTTGTTGTAGACACCGGCCATCCAACGTTTGTCCTCCGGCAGTTCCAGCGCCGGGTCACTCTCGGACAGCACGTACTCGGCGTATTCGAAGAAGCGCCTCAAATCCTGCACCGTCATGCTATAGGCGACGGCGAACAGGGCGTCGATTTTCGACGCCACGCCGCGGTAGTCGCCGACCGACCACACGGGAGCGTCCTCCATTATCCGGAGGCGCATCAGCGCCGCTTCGAGGTGATCGTAGGGATGATCGGAAATCGCCTCGAGTATTTCGCGATCGGCTCGCGAGTTTGCGTGCCAAGCGCCAACGAGGGCCATTGGAACGATCTCGGCCGCAAGGGTCGAACTTCTGGCCCAATCGGGCTGGCGGATCGCGTCAATGTTCGACAACCGCCGCCTGAGAATCGTCGGGGAATGACCGCACTCACGACCTAGCCTGTCAACCCGTTCTTCCGGGATTCTCATGTCGAGCAGGGCTTGTTTGAACTCCTCGTATCCAAGTAGCCCTAGAGCGATGTTGGGTTCGCGGTCGACCGTATTCCGTGGACGAACAGTGATGCAGTGGCGGCCGCGATAGAGCGCCGCGAGTTCCTTCTCCGCACTCTCACTCGCCGCAATCGGGACGAATTCACTCGAGGCCTTCGATAAGCTTCGGAGGACGTCGCCGGAGCTAAACACCAAACCTAAGTCGCCGAGGCGACGGCCATCAGCGGCCTCTGGTGACTGTGTCTTGCCCATCGCCTCGAACAGACATGCGAGAAACGCCAAGGCCTCGCCGGTTGAATCAGCAGCGACCACGAAGGGCGATGCGCTTGGCCCCTTGACCCAGCCTTCGAACTCCGAGGCCAACCTACTGACGGCCGGCGCGAAGAGCGCCTTGGACAGTGGCGGGTCGCTCGCGATCGCCCAACGCTTCCAACATTCGTCCAAAGTCTGGTAACCGTCGCCAGGCAGCTGAAGTCTTTCCGCGAGCCACATCTGCGCGGGAATGGATTCTTCGAGCCACTGTTCGAGGTCACTCGCATCGAGCACGCGAACGGCCTTCCACTCTTTCTTCGCAGCGTGCGCCTTCTCCCAAGTGCTCTTGGCCGGCCAGTTGAGGGGCGTCACCTGCACGTAGGTCATCCCGAGACGCTCTGTCTTCGGAATCGATCGAAGTCGCGTCGCGAAATCTTTGTTGGCCTTCTTCTGCGGGTCACTCGTTGTTCCGAATTCCCAAAGAGAGACGCCTGCGGGAATCCAGGCGGTCGCTTCATCTGCATGGACAACGCCGTCGGCTCCCTTGCGCTCGGCATTGTCATAGCCGGGAAAGTCGACGCGGCGAAGGTGGAGGCCGGTTGAGTGAATCAACTTACGAAGCAGGACGGCCAGGTGCTGCCGCGCGTCCAGATGGGTGCGGGCCCAAGCCTCAATCTGAACAGCCTTGATGGTCAGGAAATGCGGCGCATATCGTCGCACGCCGAAGCCTTTCGGGCCGCCCTCGCGGGATGACTGCTGATATGCGTCCTGGCGACGGAGCAAGTCATGGGCACTCGCACCAAACGCTCGCTCCAATCTGTCCGCCATCTCCGGCGAAAGCGCTGCGCGACCGTTTAGCAAGTTTGAGAGGGCGGGGCGGCCTACACCGAGGCTGCGGGCGGCGGACGTGACAGCCATCCCCTTTGGGAGCACTGCTTCGCGGATGTAGCTTCCGATGTGCTCGGATTGAGTGGCTCGGCTTGACATATCAAAGTGTAGCGTGTAACGCTACACACGTCAATAAGAGGCTGCCGACCGGTACGCTCATGCACTCGAGACCAAACGAGAATGACCGACGAGATCCCTCTACTCCCGGACCCTCCTCCTGCGCTTCGTGACGCCTCGAGCAGCACTGCCGTGGTTCCATTCGTGGGAGCCGGGGCGTCGCGGCTTGCCGGTTGTCCTGGTTGGGCCGAGTTTGCGGAAGCGGCGTTGCGCACGCTCATCGGTCCTGGAAAGTTCACCTACTCCCAATTCGAGCAGGTCAGGGGGTTCACGCCGAGGCTGAAACTCTCGCTTGCCCTGGCCCTGGCTCACGAACGGCGGTCGGCGATCGATTTCGATGGCATCTTGCATCCGGCTGGATGGCGCGAAAATGCCAGCGGTCGGCGTCTCTACAGAAGCCTGTCGGCGTTATCGCGAACGTTTGTGACGACGAATCACGATCGTTGGCTGGATGAGGTGCTCGAACCTGACCTGTCCGCGATCGCGACCGATCAATCGCCCAATCTGGCGCCCCTTCGACGCCGGTCTGTCGTTTATAAGGTCCATGACCTCACGCCAGACCTGCTCAGCCGTCCCGACACCGCTGTACACCTCCACGGTTCCGTTCTAGAGCCGGAGAGCCTGATTCTGACGACCGAACACTACGTCAACCACTATGCGAACGACCGCGGCGGCAAGGATCCCCAACGCGAGAATCGCGTGCTCACCTTTCTCGAGCACTTGTTCGCACACAAGACGGCGCTTTTCATCGGATATGGCCTGGAGGAACTCGAGATCCTGGAGTATGTCATTCTGAAGGGTCGGCGGAACTTGGTCGCGGATGTACGCGAGCCCCGCCACTTCGTGTTACAAGGTTTCTTCTCTCACGAACTCGAGGCGTATCACACGCTCAAATCCTACTATCTCCGCGAGTGCGGCCTCCACCTGATTCCGTTTAGTCGCGACGAGAAGAACTATGAGCAGTTGATCGATGTGCTCGAGCACTTTGCACGGACACTGCCCGCATCAAATCCAATGGTGCTGCACAAGCGCCAGCAAATGGAGGCGATGCTGAACGATGCCTGATCTGACGGCGCGCCAAGAGGGTTTTCTTAACTTGATGGGCGAGTCGGACGAACTCGCTCGCCAGGGATTCGAGCTGCTACTCAAGCGGCAGGACTTCGAACGGTTCTTTGAAGCACTGCGTGAGAGAGGGTTCTTCAATCCAGAGCGTAATCCCGCATCACAGCCCGCTGACCCTGGGTATGTACGAATCCCGTATTGGAGCCCTTTGGACTACTTGACGGCCGTTGCAACGATCGCTGGCGAGCGCTCCGACGGGTTGCTCGCTGAGAGCGTTCTTCAAGTAGTCAGAACCGCCACAACGTATCGGGACGGCACGGGTCAACGGCGGGACAACTATCACACGGCTCGTCAGTTTGCCAAGATTCTTGGCGCCGTACCGTTGGCATCGATAACGCCGGCCGATCTGGACTTAGTTCCGGTATGGCTTGACAGTCGTTTCGATCGCAGTGGGGTCGCATATGCACTCGACGAGGGTCTCTTACAGCGAGCCCTTGCGAGTGATGCTCGCGAACACCACCTCATGGCGGTAGCCATTCTTCGTCTCTGCACCGCGATTCGATGGGAGACGGACAAGAATCAGAGAGATGCCGCCGGAGCGCCAGAGTTCGTCGTTGAGGGCTATGCGATCAAGGACCTTCTCGAGCACCACGTTGAGGCACTGGGACGACGCGTCGGCCGACCTGCCGTGGAGCTGCTTCAAGAGCGTGTACGAGAGCTGTTTGATCCACAACGCCGCGGCGGACCGAGCCGACTCTATCGCCCTGTTGTGGAGGAGCATAGCCAAAACCACGACTGGCGAACATCAGAGAACTCCCTTGTTTCGGCCCTTCGCGACGTTCTTCTCACGTGGGCTGAAGCAAATCCAGACGATGCGGTGCCTCTGATCTTCGCGATGCTAGCGGATCCGTCAGAAATGGTCCGGCGGGTGGCACTATATACTATCGATCAGCGATGGCCGGCCTTCGCCGAGAGGTTCTCGGCCGCGATAGCTCCGCCTCTCTTCGAGTGGGGGCATCTCTACGAACTGTACAACCTCCTTCGAGCTCACTTCGTGGAGTTCACGGAGCCGATGAAGGCCGCGACGATAGATGCAATTCACCGGATCCCGACACGAGGCGCGGCGGACGCGGAGGAGTACCGGCTCAACGCGCAGCAGCGTTGGCTGTCTGCGATCGCAGGACATGGCTATGAGCCGGCCGACGCCTGGTTTCGGGAACTCCTCGCGGATCCGCGCGTGGAGAAACTACCCGAGCATCCTGAATTCGACATCTATGTTGAAGCCTTTTGGGGGCCTGGGCCGACGCCCTACTCACCGCCTGATCTCATGGCGTTTGCCCAGGAGCAAGTCTTAGTCGACCGCTTGAATGCCTTTGTCGAAGTCGATTCATGGCAGGGCCCCAGTGCCCGGGCGCTCAGCGACGCGCTGGAAGAGGCTACTGCGGCCGCCCCAGCCCTCTTCATGTCGACGCTGAGGTTCGTCCTGCAACTCCACAGTGAGTACCAGTACGGCCTCTTGGCTGGCTTCAAGAAGGCATGGGATGCGTCGCGCGACAAACCGACGGATGTTGAATGGGACAAAGTCTGGCCGCTCCTGTTCGTGGCCTTTGAACAGCTCCTGAACGACGCGGCGATGTGGGCAGACGACGCGCCTGACCGGCGCAGCCGCACACCGAATCGTCTCTGGATCCCGCCCTTGGTCGCGGACTTTCTTGATGCCGGCTCCCGGGATGACGCCCGGGCGTTCCCAGCGGAGCTTCTTCCGAGGGCTTGGGCGCTCATTCGTCTCTTGCTGAACAACTCTGAAGCCGCATCGGAGCCGAGCGAAACCGATCCGATGACCCAAGCGATCAATTCGCCTAGAGGAAAGGCGATCGAGGCTCTTTTCACGTACGCATTGCGTAGGTGTCGACTCGCGGACACCGGAACCGGGGGACATCGTGAGGCATGGGAGGAGGCGAGGCCGACGTTTGATGCTGAGCTGGCTGCGACGCAGAACGGAAACTATGAGTTTTCGACTCTGGCTGGCGCCTATATCGCACACCTGTATTACATGGCACCGGAGTGGCTGGAGGAGAACGTAGCGCAGCTTTTCCCACAGCAGTTCCCGGCCAACACGATGTGCGCTGTCAGCGGTTTGGCGTTCGCACCGGCCACACGCGACATATATCTACTTCTCCGAGATGCCAGCGTATTGACGCGAGTGCTTCCGATGCGCCTGAGCGCGCGAGAAGCGCACGAGCGCCTTGTGCAGCGCGTTTCCCTGGGCTACCTGTGGGGCATCGAAGATCTCGACTCACCTACATGGATACCGCTCTTTGAAGAGGACGCGCTTACCATCACCGCTCGATTCTTCGCCAGCATTCGCTCGAGAGAATTGGCGGACGAACAGCGGACTCGTATTATGACGTTTTGGCAGCGGGCCCTCGAATGGGCCGAACGTCAGCCTAGGCAACCCGACAAGCTGCTGGGTGCGTTAGGGGCGCTCGTTGTCTACGTCCGCTCCGCCGATGGGCCCGAGAGACAGCTCCTCCTGGCGGTGGCGCCGTATGTATCCGTTGACCACGCCACGCATCGTTTCCTCGAAGAGTTGCTTCGCCTCGTCGCGGTCAGTCCCGAGGGTGTCGGTCAGGTACTGGTCAGCGTTCTCGAGGCCCACGTTCCCAGACACGATTATCGCGACCACCTGAAAACGTTGCTACGCCGACTGGCCGAAGCCGGACGCCGAGAGCAGGCTAAGCAGCTGGCCGAGCGGGCGAGGCAGCTGCCGGGGATGGCGGACTTGTTCAACCACCTGGGCGCTTAGCACTACTTTGTCATCTTCGTAGCGGCGGACTGCGGCGGAAGCTGTCGAGCATGGTAAGTAGTCGCTTGTTGTGGATCACATAGAGCAGCCCATGGCCGCCGCTGGGGCCGACGCCGAGATGGTCGCGACCGACTGGGAGCCCGGCACGCCGACGACTTCGCACGTCAGCGCCCCGCGGATCGCCGCGCCATACGGCAACCCAAGGCGTTCGAGTCCCTTGCGAAGGCGGCCCGACTCCCGTAGTCATCGACGACCACGCCCCGTGATCGTAAAGCCCGCCTTAAGAATGGCGCGGACTTGCGCCAATGCCATGCGCCATTTCCTCCGGAAACGCCTGCGTCGCCGGAATGCCGACGGCGGCACGTTGTTCGGCATCGTCCACGAGGCGGGCAAATAGAGGGCGACGGCGAGCGGCCCCGTCTGGCCATCGCCGATCAACGCGCTCGACACCGCGACCTGGCAATTGCCGATCTTGCCGAGCGCGCCGCAATACTGGCGCTGCACGCCCACCGATCGAGTGCCATGCTTGGGAAATCCGGTGTCGTCGATCGCTAGGATCCGGGCGCGCGCCGACACGACCGCTCGTAACGGCGGCCGCACGCGGTCGGCGTCCCACAGCGAGTGCGCGATGAAATGTTGCAGCGCTTGATACTGGCCCGGGTCACTCAACCGCCCATGCGTGGCCTGCATGAACTTCCGTGCGCTGTCGTTGAGGAGCCCTTCGAGATACTGCCTAGCGGCCTCTCGCCGCGGCCCACGACTGAAACACGCGCACTTGATCGGTAGATTCTGACGAGTCAGGCCTCCCGGTCATGCCCTCGACTGAGCCAGACGGTAGGCGATTAGTTAAGGAACTTGAAATCTCCGTCCGGCGTACTTACTCACGAAGCTGAGATCGCGAACATCGATTACGCAATCGCCGTTGAGATCCGCGCGGACGTCAAAGCTAGGCTGCTTACACCTTTTTCCGAAACTGGCCCGCACCACTCCGAGATCGATAGAGTCAACCACCCCATCTCGGTTAATGTCCGGATCGACCGGCCCCTGGATAATACCACTCCGAGCCACGTTCTCCAGCAAACCGAAACTCGCGGGGCACGCAGCCAACAATTCCTCCGCCTCGATCTCGGTCAGGCCCGTTGGAGTCGGCACTTGCCCCGTCGCATAGTAACGCACAGACAATGGAGGATATGGACTCCAAAGCGCGAACGGCTCTGCTGACCGGCCCTGCAAGATTACTGCTCCGTACCAACTAACGGTAGGCATGTCAGCCGCACGACCAGGCAAGTCGTGCCACCCTTTCGGAGAGAGAACTGACTCAGAGGCACCGGGCGTGGACACGATGAAGCGGTTTACAACCTGCGCACTCGTCGCAGAATTGCTCACACGATATCGATACGCATAGCCTCCAGCAATGTCTTTCACTGTCGCTGTCACTGTGATGTCTACACGATTTGGTTGCTCCGGGCACAGCGTCCGCCCTGACGATTGGGCCGCAACGGCAACAAGCAGCATTCCGCAAACTATCGGCTTGATCACACTCTCCCCTGCCCCATGTTACTTATGTATCAAATGGTAGTGGTTGACAATGCCAGAGTCTGGGCTTTCGCCAAGACTGGCGGGAAGAAACCAGAACTTCCCAGTGTTGAGAACAACTTCTTGAAACACGTAGGCAAAATCGATGTATTCATCGCACTCCGGGACATCACATACGCCTAACAGTCCTGAGCGTACTGCATCAATGTCAGCGTTAATTCCGTTCAGGTGATCGGAGTGCGGAGGCCCCCAATCGCCGAAGATGTCATAGAGGCCACCCCATTCCAGACTGAATGCACTGTATACAAACTTTGTCGGTATTAGAGCTAGTGGCACTCCTCTGTGGACCAGCGCATCTTTAAACAGTGTCCAGAGGTCGTGGTAGTCGGCTTGATCGCCATCTCTAACGAAATGGTTCCTGGCATGATGCCTTGTTAGGCCCAACTCAACATGAAGACTCGCCGTCATTGTTCTTAGTCGTGGACTTCCAATCGACATCTCCATTGGCTCCGACGGTTCGCAACTACCATCAGGACAGTCGAGATTGAGACTGATTCTGCCGGAGGCTGAATAAGCCGTATAGACTACTGTCGCGATCTCACCGTCACTCGCGATGTGGAACATTTGCGGCGCATAGTCCTTCTGTGTTGGGTCTGGGGTGCTGCTGTCCCTTGTTAGCCACCCGAGCGGCCTGGCGACGTGAGGGCCCACCGACCCTCCAGAGTGTCCACTCCAGATATCGGAGTCCGCAGTCGACAGCACCCTGAGTCGCCAGTTGCATTGAGTGGCGGTCCCATCCTCGCGGAGACATTTCACCTCGAGTGGCCTCGTCGAGGCCAGCGGAGCAGTGCTCGTAAACCTCGATGGAGGCATCAGTGCCGTGTCGGCGACTATGGTGGCTCTTGGCAGGCCACACTGCGGCGTCTCAGTGCTGGCACCAGAAGTCACCGACATCGCAACGGTACACGCGACCTCAAGCACAACGTCGTTGCCCCCGCTGTTGTAACGAACTTGCCATGTCTTTCCTCTGAAGCCGATCTCGGCGTTTATGATGCGGCTAAATCGTCCGGCGACAGGCGCGCCTGCGGTCAGGATCACTACGCGTGTGCCGACGGGCGGGTCATAGCCCGCAGCGGTACGCAGGTCTAGCACGCTCGTGTCGGAGCCAAGTTCAACGCTGCCTACTGCGTTGACTACTCCGAATCCAACAGCGGACACCAATTGGCGAAGGTCCCCCCGAATGATCAAGGGTCCGGCGGAGAACTCGAGCGAGCCACCTGTGTCGGCCACGCTTCCTGGAATTAGTGCGGCTCCAGCGGAGATGGTCGTCGAGCCAGTGACCCTGCCGTCACCGGCGAGGACGCCGCGGTCGATGATGATCGAGGTTGCGGCAAGGACGCCGGTTCCGGCCACTACCGTTCGGCCTGATCCAGGTTGTGTGTACTTACCAGTGACGTTGAGCATGGTTGCATCGCCGACGGTGACGGTCCCATTGTTGACGGTGTCTCCCCCTACAGCCAGCTGTCCGGCATCCTGAAGCGTGACAGTGCCACCCGCGTTGATGAAGCTGTGTCTCCCGATAGTGACCACCCCTCGGTTCTGGACCGTAAGCGTACCTTCGCCAAAGAGCCCAATGTGCGAGTCCTCGACGGTGGAGAGGACCGAGTCGCGACCATCAATAGTCGCGATCCCATGGGATCCGGCGACACCGCCGATGTTAGTGACGGTGTTGGTAACGCGTGCCCCTTCTCGGATGGTCAGCTCACCGGATCCGGCGTAGCCAACGAGGAGATAGTTCGAATTCAACTGCGACCCGCCCCCCGTGACTACCACGCGTCCCGTAGACGGACTGCCAGCGGCGATAAACGCGTTCCTCGTGATGCCGGCGACACCTTCGTTCTGAATAGTGAGTGTGCCGTCACCATCGGTACCAACGTAAAGATCCTCTGTGGTTCGGAGGACGGACTCTCGTCCATCAATCGTTCCACTTCCGCGGGCGCCTGGCACGCCGCCGAAGGAGGTCACTACACTGGAGACCTGTCCCCTATCAGTGATCGTCACCGTGCCGGCGGAACCTGTCTGATCGCCCACGCGGAGCGTCCCAGTCTTCAGGCTGCTGCCGTTCGCAACCGTCATCGCACCGGTGCTCAGCCAACCAACATAGAAGTCTCCGGCGTTGCTCCATCGAGACCGGGGGCCCAGCAGGTCGACTTGCCCGCGCCCGCCGGCAGCACTCGCAATGAACGTGTTCTTCGCGACTTCAATCTGCCCGCCGTTCCGGCTCGTGATCGTGCCAGCGCCAACGGCCCCCACATGCAGGTCCTCTGAATTGCGCCAGAGCGCGCCGTCACCATCGAGAGTCGCCGTTCCGATCGAGCCAACGAAGACCCCCAACGTTGAACTGCCATTCACATCGACGAGACCATCGCCCTCAACAGTAACGGTGCCGTTGCCGGACCATCCTAGGTTCATGTCGCGCGCGAGCAGTGAGGAGCCGACTCCTGTGATCGTCGCAGCGCCGTTCTGTCCGGCGTTGATTCCGAGAAAGACTGTGCCAGTGCTATCTAAGACACCGCCATCGTCTATCGTGAGCACCGCTGGGGTGACGACGCCAATGCCCAACCGAAAGTCCGCGCTGCGCCACAGAGAGGCTGGTCCGGAGATCTTCGTATTGCTCCCGCCGTACACGAGAACGGGGCCACTGCTTACAGAGCCACCGGTCACTATCTCCAGTGTTGCAATCCCAGCAGGATTACCGGCGACGATTGGATTCAGGCCCTTGGCTGACAAGTGTCCGGTGACGATGAGTCGTCCTGCGGAGACGGCTAGCAGGTCGCTGAAAAAGTGAGTCCACAGACATTCCATCCGTCGTGGCAGGGCGGTCCGCAGTCACGTCCACGGGCCACGAAGGCACGGAGGTGTGCGGTCATGGGCGCATCCTCGCGGCGGCCGTCAGATCGTGGCCGGCGTCATCAAGCGACGCATCCGGACGATGTTGTACGCCGCCGCGGTGAAGGTGAAGATCCAATCGACCAATCGGCCACCACGGTGTCGCAGTTTGCGCAGGCCGCCGATGGTCTTCATCCAGCCGAAGCCCTGCTCGACGAGTTTGCGCTTCTGCTGGCTGATCGCGTAGCCCGCGTGACTCGTCGTCCGCGCATCGATTGCACTGCGTCGCTTCGTCGTGTGTTGCGCGATGTGCGGCGTCGCGCGCATGGCGCGCAGGCCGGCCACGAAATCTCGCGTGTCGTAGCCCTTATCTGCCGCGACGGTGACCCGATGCGCGCCCCCGATCGCGTGGACCATCATCAGCGCCGCGTCGCGCTCACCATGGCCATCAGCCGGCGTGACGCGCGTCTGCACGATGAGGCCGGATCGATGCTCCATCAGGAGATGGCCCAGATAGCCGAGTCGCGCCTCTCGCCCCTGCGCCTTCTTATAGAGGCGCGCATCCGGATCGGTCGTCGAACGATGCGTCGCATTGGTGCGCGGCTGCCCGTGGAAGTCCACCGCGGGATTGCTGCCACCCGACGGCGGCTCCTCTTCGTCACGCGGACGGAAACTCTTGTGGCTGGCCCAGGCTTCCAGCAGTGTGCCGTCGACCGTGAAGTGATCCCCCGAGAGCAACCGCGCGGTCTTGGCCTGCAGCAGCACGGCCTCGAAGAACGCGGCCGCCACGTCCCCCTCGAGCAACCGGTCGCGATTCTTGGTGAACGTGGTCGGCGCCCAGACCGGGTCATCGATGCCGAGCCCGACAAACCAGCGAAACAGCAGGTTGTAATCCAGCTGCTCCATCAACTGCCGCTCACTGCGAATCGTGTAGAGCGCTTGCAGCAACAGCGCGCGCAGCAGGCGCTCGGGCGGAATCGAGGGCCGACCGAAATGGACATACAGCGAGCCGAACCGCGGCGACAGCGCCTCGAGCGCCTGGTCCGTGATGCGCCGGATGGCGCGCAACGGGTGATCCCGCGGCACCCGCTCCTCCAACGAGACGTAACTGAACATCGACCCCGGCTGCTCGTCGGATCCGCGCATAGACCTGCTCCCTTCGTGAGTGGCAGCATCGTAGTACGACCGGATCGCGACGTGGTACTTACTTTTTCAGCGGCCTGCTAGAGCATTGACGGCCCCGGTGCCGTCCAGCGTCGAGGTCCCCCCGTTGCTAATAGCAGTTGCGGTTCCGCCATTAGGGACGCAACCGCTAGGAAAGCCGGCGCCGCAAAGCCAATTGGAGGGAACGCTCCAGAACCCGGCGGGCACGTTCCACTGGGCAGATGTCTGTGCATGCAAGGGCGCACCGGATAACGCATAGACAGAGAAGACGACTGCCATGCAGCGGCCTGTTCCGATCCTTTTGCCCCCTGTGAGGAGGTACCGTCCGGCGCCGAATCGTTTCCACCGCCGCGAGGCGTTCATCAGACACGCGAGGCTAATCTTCCTGCGCCTGCGACACCAATCGCCTGACGCGAGCGCCAGGAGAGCCAGAGGTGCTGGCTCGGGAACGGATGCATTGCTTCGAACGGTTACGTCAGCGTCTCTCGTTTGGGAGTCTGCGATCTCACTCAAGCTGGAATCGAGAAGCAGCGAGTTAGAGAGGGTGACGGTGCTAGAGCCAGCTGAAACGGCCCTTAAGGTCACAGTCGCCAATACTCCCCCTCCAGTAACACCGGGCACAGCGGATATCAAGGTGTTGGCTGTGAACGATATCGCCCCAAAGACATCGTCAATGAAGCCTGGAATGTAGAACGTGCCGCCCCCAATGGACAAGAATGCCCCCTCGATGATGCCGTCGGCTTGTAACACCAATGGGTCAAAGTTGATGTCGAATTGATAGGCGTAGAGATCGATGACATCGTCAATGGCCACGTCGAGCGTGAAGACATCACCAACGATGACCGTACTGCTGCCTGGAACAAGGGAGACTACTGGCGCGGCGCTGGCCGGCCGAGCGCTGCAGAGGGCAGCTGCCGCCACGGCAATCATCATGGACGACCGTCGCAGTGAGAAACGACCCTTGACTTTGGTCACGTGACCTCCGCTTGAACAACCGACGAGGGGGTGAGCGGTAAGGGTAGGCCCTTGCGGTCTAGGAATCGTCACTCAAATGAGTGACATCGGCCGATCGCTACCGATGCCTAAGGGCGAGCGGACCCTGCAGGGCGACGCGCACGAATTCGGTCTGTTTTCGACAGTCGGCCTTGTGAAGCACGTGCTGCACGTGGGTTCGCACCGTGTGGAAGCTGAGGCCAAGACGATCGGCAACGGTCTTGACGTCGGCTCCGCCAATCAGCAACGCCGCGACGCGAGCTTCCTTTTTTGTAAACCCGTACAGGCGCCTCATCAGCAGTTGATCGGGTTCCGTCCCGAGATCGGGATCGCTAATGAAGATCACAGTGGCGCCGCGTGAGTCGGGAAAGATCGTCCGGTGCAAAGAGAGGGGGGCGACGGTTAGACGCAGCAGGTTCGTCGACTGGCGCTGTCGAAGAGTGACGACGTCTGAAGCAGGCGCTCTTTTCCCGCGTGGCCGCCGGAGGGTGCCCAGGATAGCGCCACCCAAACGCGCGGTGTCGTCCGCATGCATCGCTTTCAGGCGGCCGTCAGGTCCGGTCGTGAGGCCGTCACCTCGGCGCACGACCTCCTCCGCAGTCCGATTCATCTGTAAGACTCGGCCATCGTCCGTGAGGATGATGAGGCCAAGCGGCCACGAATCAAGGGCACTCTGCTGCGCTGCAACGAGAAGCTGGAGGGCGGACACTCTCTGATGGATGTGAACGGCCTGCTGCAAGTGAGGCATCAAAGACCGAAGCAGCGCGTGGTCGTCCCGATCGAAACGGTCGTCTGAGTCGGAGCGAATAAGCGTCAGAAGGCTGGCCACGTGCTGATCGACAACAATCGTGGCATTCACGCCGTATTTGGCGCCCTGCGGCACCATCCAATCGTTGTAGAACTCGCTCGTCAGAAGCGTTCGCTCTGGAACCATCATGGCGTCGTCTTGGATGACACCTGATCGGAGAGCGGCGGAGCCGCCCACCATGAACGGATTCCGATACACGTAGTGGTCCTGGTACGATCGCAAGTAGCTCGCGTCGAATCCACGTTCAGCCACGAAGCTGCACGACCGGTTCGCAACATCTTCGACGCGCAAGACACAAAAGGGCGTGCGGAGCGTCTTCTCAAGCTGCTCGAACAGCGGCGCCCAGAGGCGAGGCTCCATCGCCGCGTCGTAGATCAACTCCACCCAGTCCGAGAACGTCCGCTCCGAGTGAGTCAAGGGCCACCGCGATTCTGTGGAGAGTCAACCAACTCAGGCCAATCCGAGAGGACGATAGAGGACCGTTTGCGCTTGAGTCAAGGAAATCCGGCGCCTTCGAGGTGCGGAATGCGGCTGCCGTTCGGGTGGTCGTTGTATCCGATTGAGCGTGTCATGAAAAGATGTAACGAACGAGCATCGGAGCCGTGCCGCCAACGGCTCGCCAGCCCGCCAAACACCCGGCCCTCAGGAAGTTGGGCGCTCGCGTTCGCGACCTCCGCGAGCAGCGCGGCCTCTCGCAGGAAAGCCTCGCCGACCTTGCTCACATCGGTCGCAGCTACATGAGCGGCATCGAACGAGGGGTGCGTAACTGCTCAACTCTCCACTTGCTCCGAATCGCTAAAGCGCTGCGTGTCCGCGTCGGCGACCTCTTCGCCGATTAGCGTCCCGCGACAGTTCTGTCGCGCGAGCTGCCAGTCCCCTCATTCATTTGGGGGACGACAGCGGCGCCCTAGTCGACGAGTCTGAAGGCGCGCTTGCGTTCGCATCTTGATCGTTGCATCCGATCGGATACAATCACCAAAACTTTACACGGCGTTCCATGCGACGTCTGAGGCGAAGGCCATGAGGACAGTGCCCACGAACAACCCACACCGCATCGTTCAAGCCGTCGCTTGGCTCTACATCGCACCGAGGCTCGTCGTGGCCTCGCTGCTCGTGGGCATCTTCGGCCTCGCTGCGCTCATGGTTCTTGCCGGTCTGGCAAGAGGCTGGCTACTGCGCCTCGGGGCGTAGGGCCGGCCGTCGAGCCGTCGAGCATGGCGCTCTGAAGTCGTCCATTGCAGGACTGCATTGCGACTGCGCGTCTCGGCTTGGTCACTTGAACCGTCTTCGCCAATCGTCTTGTTTACTCGCTGCCCTCACTAGAAGTCTGGGAGAGCAAACGATGACAATCTTCCTCAAGGTTCTATTTAGCGCGATCGGCTTCCTGGTCGGCCTTTTCGGCCCCACCCTCGGCGTTTTCGTACTGGAGGCCAGCGGTGTCTTGGGTAGGGGATTTTTGATCCGCTATCCTGGTTTTACGGTGCTGTTTATGACCATTGGTATTGCGGCGGCATTTCTTGCCTGGCGCCTCGGAAACAGCCTGCAAGCGCGATTCCTCACAGCCAGAACCACAAGGCGGCGGCCGGCTGCAACGCGACTTCCGCGGTAGTGGATACATCTCGCCATGTTCTGCACTGGCCTCCTGCAACCTTGAAGGTCATTTTCCGGAGAGTCGATTGCGATGAACTTCAGGATTACGATCTCTCGGCGGCGGTCCCTCAGGAACGGCGCTCTGCGGTCGTGGCCGATGGCTATGGCCTTGGTCGCCGGGTCATGTGGCGGTTCGCCGACGTCCGCCCCGACGGCAGTGGCAACACCCCCGAACTCGTCGTCAGCCTCCGTCGTCTCCGTCAAGGTTAGCGGACAAGCGCCAATCGTAGGGGACAGCGCTCAGTTTAGTGCGACCGCCAGCTTATCCGACGGTAGCCAGCAGGTCGTGACCGGCTTGGCCACGTGGGGCTCATCGAACTCTGGCGTCGCTAGTGCGATCAGTGGAGGCACGGTGCGGGGAAATGCCGTCGGTGAAGCCGACATTACCGCGACCTATCAAACCGTGAGCGGACAAGTCCATGTGTCAATCGGGCTCGGCGTCATCCCTGGCGGGTTGGCCGCTGGCCAGTACCGATTCCCGACATCCAACTTCGATACGATGGATGCCTTTATCACTATCGAGATCGACCCAGGCCCGACGAGCAGTATTTTCTGGGCTCACCAGTTCTTCTTCGAGCATGGATCCGGGGATGACGGTGCCTATCTGGGTCTGCAGACCAGAGGGATTGCGTTTGGCCGAGACGTAGGAAAGATGGCCATTTACTCGGTCTGGAACGCCGTCGATGCCGTGGCAGGTCCCGGTGCAACGTTCGAACGGTTTGGGAACGAAGGCTCCGGCTACAGCATACGCCTGCCTTATCAGTATCAACAGGGCGTGACCTATCGATTTCGGGTTAGCAGAGAAGGCAGTGGGTGGTGGGGCGTCACGCTGCGTGACATGTCGAGTGGCGGTGAAGTCAGTGTCGGTCGGATCCTGGGGAAGGCCACATGGAGCGGACTCAGCTCGTATGTGGCCAACTTCACGGAGGGGTATTCGCGTGTCTCGAGTTGCGCCGCTCTGGAGCACGCGCGAGCCAGATTCGACCAGCCGGCCGCCTCACCGCCGTCGTCTCTTGCGAACTTGTTCGATCATCACACTTACGGGAACTGTGTCGCGGTCGCCAGAACGATCGCGTCTGGCTCGACGCTCGTGCATGAAGTGGGTGTCCGGTAGCGAGTCCGCGTCGCAACGGCACCCAGTACAACTCGTGCCATCGCCGCTGAAGCTCCCTTCCTCGCCTCCCTCGATTTTCGACACCGTCATGCGCGCAGCGGTTATGCCGTGCGTGCCCAAACGGCCTTCTTCGGTGATGCTTTACTGGTGTCCGTTCGGAGTGGGTAGTCGGAGTATTCCGAGGCTTCGCGGCGAGGCAACGGCCGTGTTTCGTCCGAGTAGGCTTTGCGGCTGCACAAGCGATCCTACAGCGCCTGCTCGTCTGTCGCGCTACGGCTCCGAAACAGGTTTGCTAACTCCACGGCGCCAGGACGCCGATTGTTTCGGTTCGCCCGAACGTACGGGCCGTCATCCCGCGCTACATGGACCACCAGATCCGACGCTATTACACGAACAAGCAGGACTACTCTGTCTTCCGACTTAACCTCTCGAATCGTATACATCGGCGGTGGATCGCACCGCGATCCGATCACCGATGTGATCCGCTCCGGCAACCCGCGTGTGTCGCACCCAACGACGTTCAATTCGTCGTCAATACCAAAAGCGATGGTACCTCCCTTGGTGTTGGCAAATGCCACCACGGTCCTGGACAGCTTCTCAGCGGTGGTGTCTGACCAGTTCCGCTTGAATTCGATGGTCTCACCTTCCCCGGTGAGGCACAGTTGTTCGATCTCCGGGAGCCCCGGGTCATACTCGACGCCCGGATCAACGTCGAGCGCTCCTGCACGAAACGCCTTTTCCTGAATCAAGTCACCAGTGCGCCAGCTAATGAGAGCGACGGAAAGGAACGACGGGTCGCGTGTGAGTTCCCGCTCAACCACCGGGCAGCTGACGTTGACCGATACGTGCTCGATTTGACCGCGGTCGCTTTCAGCAACGGCTTTCAGCAAGAGCTCGGTACACGGGCTAGTCCCTGGTTCGATCTCCGCACGAAACGATCTTCCAAACACCCGGAGTCCGGTAATGCGGGCTCGGAAATCCGGAAGGACGATGACCACCTGGCCGTTAAACTGGTTCTCCCACTGAGTTCGCCGGATTGTGAAGTACTCACTCAGCAGCTGCTCAAACGAAGTGAAATACGGCGCGTCAATCGCCACGAGCGACTCGTTTGGTAGCCACGGGGCGCTCGAAGTCGGAAAGAGGGTTGTGATGTCCGCGGGCCAATCGGTCCACTCCGAATGCGACCAGCGCGTTTTGGCGAATGGTGCGAAGGCTGGCGCGAACGCAATATTCGACAGCAAAGCACAAGGAGCGGCACCCTGCTCAGCCCCCGATGTCGCGGCGAGGCGCTGTATGGAGGCCATACCGCATTCAACACTGCAGAAGCCGCGAGCTACAGTCACCTGACCGTAGTCGGAGACCCATGAAGGGCAGGATTCCGGCAGCGGCGGGCAGAACTCAAACTTCGTAAGCAAGTTGCTCAGCTGCGAGTTCTCGCGCCTGCACACGGAGGTACGCACGCAGCCAGCGTACGAGTCTCCTCTGGTCGCGACCACGTCACGAAGGTGCCGCAGCCACTCTGGGTCCGCTGACATCACCAGAGTCTAATGCGAGACTGGCCCCTATCGACTTGAGCAGCAGCCGCAGGTTTCCGCGGCAGCGGCGCGCTCAGACGCGCAAGGAGCGGCACGACCTTGTCAGTTGTCATCGTTCGTTTCGCGATCGACTTTGGTCACAAAGGTCGATGATTCCGAGCCGCCCGATTCAGAGACGAGCGTGGAGCGACAGACTCGATCGTCGTCTGTGTCTTCGCCGCGAAGCACGGTCCTGCCGGGTTCAATGGCAATCGCCGCAAGCAAAGCTGTCATTGGTACGGCCAGTATATTTCAGACGTTCTCTTCGAGCCCGTTGAACGGCCAGACCATCGCCGACCTTCTTTGGAGTTCGAGATGTCCTCGCCGACAAGCTCTTCACCCGTCGCGACGCGCCGGTACATCGGACTGGCATGGCTCTGGTTCAGAATGAGCCGGATCTGCTCTTGGACTGTAAACGATGTGCCCATAGCACTCTGATTCACTCGGCGGTTTTGCCAATGCAGACGGGCTTACTCAATCGGGCAGTGTGGGCCCGGCATCTGTCGACTGGCCTGTACCGTCAGTCACCTCGCCCAACGCTCGCATCTTCGGCGGCCAAGGTTGACCGGATCGCACGTCAGGATGGCGAGGTTCTTCCGTTGGACGACCGTACTCCAGACGCCAGACTTCGATTTCGGTCAGAAGCGAGAAGGCGGATCGGCTCCTTTTCGGATCGCTGCTGATCATATGGAACAACCTTGCTCGAGCATCGTTCAACGAGCGCCCTTGCTGGGTGTACGTGTTCACCCCGACCGGTCTCCGTTCGACGAACGCCTCATGCGTTTGTTCCCAGGTGCCTGGAGGAATGGACGGCCGCCTTGTATCGTCGATAAGGTTCACATTCGCTGCGAAGGCGTCTGGCGTTCCGATCCGCGCCAGCACTTTCGACAGATGGTACCGGTGCAGTTCGGGCAGATCCGCTTCGCTCAACGCCCGCAGTCTCGCCGCGATCGACGCGTCGCGGTTGGCGAGATCCGCGATTCGTATGAACAGCAGGTCTTCGTGGTGAGACATTCGGACGACAGCGATTCCCGACACATCGGGGTCGACGAAGCCGAGCAGACATCGGCGCGCGAGAGGCGTATCCAGCCGCGCGAACGCGTTCACGAAGTTGTCGGCGCACTGCTCGAATACGTGAGCAGTGGCGGCGAGCGCGCGCAGCAACTCACCGGCCTCGGGTGAACGACTCTCGCCCAGCGCCGTGATCAGCTCGCGCCAGTCATAGGGCGCGAACCACGGCTTCGCGGCGACCTCTCCGATTCGCGCCATCGCGAGGGCCGGCTGGTCGGTGAACACCGCCAGCGAGAGGATGCGCCGAAGCGTGTACTTATCCGAATCCTGGAAACCGTACCTCTCGGCCCGCACGATCACCGAGTCCAGAAGGTGCGACGCGACCTCCCAAGGAACGACGACGCCGTTGACCATGAGTCGCTCCGCGGCGTCGACTCGGCGCGACTCGTTCCAGTCAACCGGCAAGGCGAGGACCTGAAGGACGGTTGCCGCCGAGCGCCGACCGTCCACCGCCGCCAGCGCCTTCGCCAACTCGCTCAGTCTGAAGTCGATACCACCGGTGGCGGTCACGGTTTCTCTCTCGGTGAGCAGGCGATCGATTTCGGAGGTCAGCGCCGATGCGTAGCGGGACCGACGCTTCTCGTCTGGCAAGGAGGGAAGGCCACCCGACCGCGCCTCCCACACAAGGTCGTATCGGAAGGTCGTGTCGAGAGTGCGTTCAGGTTTCGGCGAGAAGGCGCGGGCGATGTGCTCGGCAACGGAGAACGCATAGTCGGACGCCACGAGTAACTTGAGAAACGCGTCGTCGGCGACTCCGGCATCGAACTGCGCGACCGCGGCGAGGTACCAGGAACTCCAGCTCACATCGCTGATCCGTGGGTCGCGACGACCGGCGGCTTTCGCCTCGCGACTACGACACATGCGTTCGAGATCGGCGTCAATCAGACGTAGGACGTCGTCGATGTCCTCCGACTCGCCCACCTGCGCGAGCGACGACGCCAGATTCACCTTCTGCTCGCCGTTCCAGTCGGGCGCCTGAAGCAGTAGATCCACGCCGCTCTTCAAGTACGCGCGGAGTCGCGCCTTTAGATCATCGTCGAGGAGTTCCAGAGGGCGAGTGTCGGAGCGAGCCACGCGGTTGAGCAGACCGGCACTGACGGCGACATCAACCGCGTCGCCGGCGGCGACACTCAAGAGGCCCACCGTCGCGACGTCGCCGGGCAACGCTCGGAAGGCGGTTTCGAGCTGGCGCAGGATCGCACGTTCGAATTCATGCGGTTTGTCAGCATCGCTCTCAAGCTCGTGTCTAAGCGCACGAATCTTCGAGAACAACTCCGCCGCCAGGGTCGCATCGGCCTGCGAAGCAATTACCGCAACAAGGCCGTCCACGCGGCTGTACTTGAGGTCTTCGTGCTCCAGCCGATCGCGACAGCGCTCGACCACGTGCCGCGGAATCGCGGTCGCAAACTGCATCCAATACTCGGGCGCGTAGAGGACACCCTCAGCGACTTGGTTGGCTACCCACTCACTGATCCAGGGACCATCACTCCGACGAAGATGCTCGAGGACCTGTCGAACGTGGTAGTCGGCCGAGCGAAGGGCGTCCGGCGCCAACGCCGCTAACGCATCTTTCAACACCGCGTCCAGATCTGTCTCGCCCAGCGCAATCAATTCCAACGCGACTCGGATCCGCGCCACCGGGTCGGGTGTGTCCACGACGAACTGCCGGAGGGCGGCAATCGTCCGAGGCTTCAAAGAGGCGGGCAAACGCTCGCCATTTTTGATCGCGACGTCCTGAAAGGCCTCAGGCGACATGCTCTCGAGCACCTTCGTGGCCGCCATGCTGGCTCGTGTCCATAAAAGCCCAGAAAGAGCTGCCTTCTTCACGGCAGCACTGGAATCCGCAACCACCAGCGACACGATGTCGCGGTCATGGCGATTGCGGAGAGCCTCCGACACTAAGTCGGCGCGGGCCTCCTCGGGCCACGTCTTCACCTGGTCCGGCCAGTCCGCGCCAAGACAAGTCGCGTGAAATTCGGGCCAGAGGCGATAGGTGCGCAGCCGCAGCTGCCGATCGCTGGACGAGAGAAGAGGAACGAGGATGTCCGCAAAGGCGTTGGATCCGGTCGCGAGCATCGCGGCGAGCGCCCACTGCCGACAGCTACTCTCCGGCATGGCGTACAGCGCGCGGAGTTCTCGGGCCACAACTCCGCCGATCTCAGCCCAGACGGAAGGCCCTGCGAGCTGAACGAGTTCACCTGTGAACACGGGGTCGACACCGAGCGCCGCCTCGATCAGCCGGCGTCCCGCCTCGGTAATCACCGGGGACGGTATTTCGCTGGTCGACCGACCGATCTCTTCGGCGGCCATCCGCAGCGGCTCCGCCCAGGCAGGCCGGTTCACATAGTCCTCGGCGAACTGGCGCGTGGCCTCGGCATCCCGACTTTTCATGTTCCGAAGCCGCTCGCCGAGGTAACGAGCCGCGTACAACTCCTGAAACTGATGATGTTCGAACCGAAACGCCGTTTCGGGATAGTCAAGACGCTCCAAGACATGGTGCGCCGTGAGGCTGGCCAACAGCCTGGCAGGCTCAGGAACTCCGGCGATCTGATTCGCCGCAACAAGTTGTTGGCTCACAGCATGAACCGTCGCGCGGGCCTCACTTTCTCGCAGTCCAACGGCCCCGCGAGACACCATCTCGAGGGCGAGCGCCTCGAGATAGTCGGCCTGACAGCCGTACAGCGGCGCCGACGCCAGTGCGTTTGGGTGTTCGCCGCGTTCATGAATATCGAGCACCGCGGCCAGAACGCCGACTTTGCTAGTTGGAATCGCCGCGCCCGCGTCGAAGAGCGACACGACCTCTGAAAGAATCAACGGCGTCCGCGTCAAATCGTCAAGCGAAACGCGGGCTTCGAGGAGTTCGCGCAAACGGGATGCCCTGTCGCCGAGGCGGGCTGATAGGTAGGTCGAACGCTCGCGATCGCTCACGCGCAGGAGACGGAGGCGAATCGCGCCAGGTAGGGGCGGTGCGAGATGGTGTGTGCGTGTGGCGACGATGATTCCGCTTGTAGGGAACGCCGTCTCTAGATCGCGCAGAGCCGCGAGCGCGTCCTGAGAATTTGATTCGGCAATTTCGTTCCAGCCGTTCAGCAGAAAGCAGAAAGATTCCGAGGCTTGAACGCGGGCGAGATCGTTCACGGCCACGCCGGCCGACTGAAACGACGGCATGCCCGCGAGATACTCCAGAACGCCTCTTCGAGTCCCCACCCACGCGGGCAAGTCGATCATGAAGGCGATCTGACCTGTCCGGGTGCGTTGGGCGAGCTGAATGAGTGTCGTCGTCTTCCCGCGGCCGGCCGGCGCCTCGAGGACGATGCGTCTGCTCTGCGCCAGCGCGTCTCGGATATCGGCGATGGACAGCACGTCAGACGTCTCGGCGCCGCTCGCGTCAAGGCGCACCGCCTGTAAATCGATGAGGGGATGCCCTTGTGTTTTCCGCGACCAATTGTCGGTGATCGCAGCGGCGGCCCGGTGTATGCGATCACGAAGCTCTGCGACGGTAGACTCGACGGCAGCGTCGAGATGCAGGTGCGCGGCGGCGACACCAGCATTCTCGGGCATCATCAACGTGGTGATGATGTCCTCGCGCGAGATGATATGTAAGTCGAGGTCCTGCTCGGTCTTAATCGCTTCTGTCCACTGTTTCCGCCTGATGTTGCTGACCTTGGCCGACGTGACGAAGAGCAGCGCTTCTAGATCCTGGAAATTCTTTTTGGCGGTTTCGGCGTCTCCAGAGAGCTTCTTCAGGGTTGGCGTGATCGAGGACGCCAGCCCCTTCCCGACCCGCTCCACCGTCAATCCGGCGCCGGCATAGGCGTCGAGCCCGAGGTCCTTCTTCCGCTCGCAGGCAATCAGTTCAGGCCACCGCAGCTTTCCCAACACGACGGCGAGGCTCTGAAACCGCATGCCCTCTTCCTGAGAGACGACTTCATCCAGAGCCCTTTCGATGTCGATTCGCTGAAGTGTCATGACGCTCGCCGACATTCTATCTAACCGACACGTGCACTATCTTTCGCATTGTCACCGCGCAGCTACTGAGATCCTTTGAACACCGATCGCAGGGCTCAGTCATGAGTCAGACTCCGCCAGCCGTTTGGGCCCAGAGGCAAAGGTCCACATCGCGAGCCGGTTGTCTTGGATTTAGAACGCGAGTAACATCCGTTCCCAATGGATCGAGACCATCTCGCCTATCTAGGGGCAAAGGAACGTCAACGTCAGATTCAGCAGGAAGCCGCTGAACTCGACGCATTTATCCTTGCGTATGAAGGCCGGGTTACACAGAACTCGCGAAGAGGGCGGCCCGCGAAGGCCGCGAATAGTGCCCTACCTTCCGGCGCACCGACAACCCGAAAGCGAAAGCCGATGTCGGCGGCACAGAGGAAGGCCGTAGGCAAGCGGATGCGCAAGTATTGGGCGCAGCGCCGGGCCACTCAGGCCAAGAAACGCTAGAGCGGTTCGAGCGGTTCGGCGATGGTATTGGAGCTGCCGGCTCTCGAGGGTCTCAACGAGGCGGATGTGCGCGAAGAGATTGTCGCGCCGCTTCTTCGTGAATTGGGCTACCGATCGGGAACGCGCGCGAACGTCATTCGCGAACAGACCCTCCTCTATCCCCGCGCCTACATCGGCCGAAAGAAGCCTGGACGTGATCCGCTTCTTCGCGGACGCGCTGACTACATCTGCGACGCGGGGGGCGTCCGGTGGACCCTGGAGGCCAAGCCGCCGAGCGCTCCGATTTCCATCGACGATATCGAGCAGGCGTACACCTACGCCAACCATCCGGAAGTTCGAGCAGCTCTTTTCGCGATCTTCAACGGACACGAACTGCGCATCTACCAGACAAATCGTGGGCCTGACGTTGAACCTGTGCTCATCGTTCCCTACGACGAGTTGTCACGCTCCCTCGACGGACTGCGCAACATGCTCGAACCAGCGGCCCTGGAGAGAGACCATCCCTCCGTACGGGCCGATCTCGGCGAACCGATCGGCCTTGGCCTGCGCTCCATCGTGCGCATATCCGGGGGCCTCGCCGAATTCAGGAGGGCGAGCCCCACGCTGCCACTTTTTGCCGATATCACCCTCTTCGTCACTGGCGGCGAAATCGAACGGCAAGACGGTCACTTGGTCCTCTATGCAGAAACGCGGTCGCCGTTTCGATCGGTCAGTGAGTTCAGCCAGCGGCTCGGATTGAGCCGTCTCGAGATGGTGAGCCAGGACCGGCTTTTGTCCTCCTCGATCAACGCTCCCACCGTCTTCGAGCAGTCGCTGTCAATCACGTTGGCGGCAGGCGAAGTCTTTCCGAGCTTGGCCGGCGAGGGCGATCTGATCCTTCCCGAGAACGTCCACGTCGATGCGGCGACGAAGGCAGTTGGGACGCTGAAAGGGTCTCTCTTCAGCGGCGTTTTCAATGTTGCGTATCGTTACCTCGGGCTCCCTGGAGTAACAGGAGAACTCGCTGTGTCTGCGGAGGGGACGTTCTCCGTCTCGCTGATGTAGTTTGTTTCGCCCAGTCTGCGGCATCAGTTCGCTTGGCTAAACCAGGAGCCACTGTTGTCGTAATGTTCGCAATGGTTTACACCATCGCCGCTTGGTACACTGTTGGTACACTTCCTCACCGGCTCGAACGGTCTTGGGCCGGTCATTTTCGGAAGGAGCTTCGACGGAGTCGGCCATCGGTATGATTCGGAGCGGGTATCAAAGGCCTTATGAAGTCGCAGGCCGTCCTGTTCACAGCGAAGGATCACCGGCCGCACATTTGCCTCGCGAGCAATACCCTCAAATGCTTCGTGGCAGATCTGTGACTGCCTCTTTCTACTCGAAGGACCAAGGCTCACCATTAACACGGCGATCGATGGCGGTGGCTGATGAACCGACGAACATTTCTGTCTGGGTTGACTGGAATCGGACTCAGTACAAGTGCCCTCAAAGGTGTTCTGCTCGCCCAGCAGGCGCCGATCTCATTGAGATCGATCCGCTTCAAGCTGACTCATGGGACAGCCACAAATCAACCCTTGTCGATTCGGCGGGATCTCTTCCGAGCCGTACCAGACCTCGAATGGGAGGTCGGACGCGACTTCACGTCTGAACCAAGTGCACTCGCGATAGCGGCCTCGGAAATCTCCGGCGAAGTCGACATCAACGTTGAGTTCCAATACGCCGACCCAGCTTCGCCCGCTGTCATGGTCCGGACGATACTGGAGCAGGGCTCGTCGCCGGTGCTGGGAACAGTTGCCGAGGCCTTCGCCGCGCCGGGCTTTGCGATCTTCAAGATTCGGCCAGCGATTTCAGGTGTCGGAAGGCACCACGTTCGATGGATCTGGCAGTGGAGGAGCGCCGCCTCGGTTGAGTGGACGACGTTCATCAGCACAGATCATGTCGTCTACACGGTCCTGCGACCGCCCAGTTCGCCTTGGACCCAACCCAAAAATGATTCGGATGTACGAGACAACGTTCGATTGCCATGGACCGACGCATTGGACGTCGCTTGTGAATGGGCGTCTGGCGAACAGACTGAGATGGGGGTATTGCGTCGCGTAGAAGAGCGCGTCAACGGCCTTGACGCCATTGACCTGCAATGGCAAGGACGTCGCGTGAATCTGTTTTACGACGAAGCGCCTGAACTGACTGATAGCCGACGGAATCTTTTTCGCCTTACGTCCTTCTTGCGCCTAGTTGGAGGGACGTCAGACCGTTTCCCCACACTGAATTGCTCCGATTGCGCGACAGCCGTATCGACACTCGGCAACCTGCTAGGGTGCAACGCCGTTCAAATGCGTCTAGACCGGCAAAGCAATGCAGAGTGCATCACATTGAATGCGATTCGGCCGCTCGGACTAGAGCCGAGGCTGCCGGACGTGTCCACTGACCGGGCCAGCTGTTCGGAGCCAATGTTTACGTTTCACGAGGTCGCGTGGCTAGGTGCCGCGGACGATACCGGAAGAGTTTTCGATGCATCCTTGCGACTTCTCGGCGTAATTGAGCCTGCCGGAAACACATCGTGGGACCTGTCCGGTGGCCTGGCGTTCGGCGCCGGCGACGTTCCAGCACCCTATCGGCAGCGATTGGCGCCAGCTCCTTTCCAAGCGTTCGGCCCGACAAAGCAGACGCGACGCGACATCTTCGGCGCTCCACCGATATCACCTATATTGTCTTTGACACAGAAGCGCGATCAGCGCCAACGCGGGGCGCTGCGGCGTCTCGACCGAGCGGTGTCGGCGGCGGTGACAAGGCTGAAGTGGACACTTGCGCGTGATGGTCGCCAGCCCTTGCAGAGTCCCAGTGGCGCCTTAACAGAACGGATCCTTCCGGACGACTCATTGCACTTTACAATTAAGGTCCCTCAGCAAGCTGAGCGTTATGAGCCGACCACGTTTACGGTACGTGCCGAGCCTTGCCTGAGTCAGGGCGCCGACGAGTGCCTAGAGTCGTTCAGCCAAGAGCTAGATACCCCACTGATACGGCTCGCTGCTTCCCAAAGGCTCGGTCGTTTCGTCGGGCGCACCAAGAGTGGCCGAACACTTGTAATGGTTGCAGCTCAGTCGTTGATTGTATTCCGCTGTGCGTTATCGGGAGAGCAGGCTATGTTTGTCCTTGCGCGCGCCCTTTATCGAGAGCTCGTGCCAACCAGATAGTGCGGTGAGTCTTGGGACACTCCGCAAGAGCACTGGTGGCAGCTATTCTGCGGGTCGTTTCCGAGCGAGACAGTCGCTGCCAGTACGGTTCGGTCACCTGATTCGTATTGCGCCAACGATGGGGAAAACGCATAGGCCTCCTTCAGCGACCGCCCGATGCCACGGCCGTTCGTGCCGGCTTCGCACTCGTCAATACCGGCCGCTAACGGCTTTCGGACTGGCAAGAGGCCGCGTGACAGAACCCGAAGTGTTTTTTTGTAGTGTAATGGCGTCGAGACGCTACCACTTTAGACCACAACAGACCGACGGTCAGTTCTCGGGAAGCTGACACCTGCGTCGATCCGGAGATGCGGGCGCGAGTCTCTCGGGTCCGACGGACTCACTTCAAGACAGAGATCATGGGTTTCGAACCCATTGGCGGCACAAATCTGTGGCCGCCGAAACTCTCCGAAGGATCGTCCGTGGCGATCGTTGGAACAGTTGTAACAGTGCTGGCCGGTAATGAACGACTTGCGCGGTCCTCCGTGATTCCGGCTGTATACGGGCTGTACGGTAAGCAAAAACGAGCTGACTTCTAGAGAGTTCTTAGAAGGCCGACGAGCTACCAGGCTGCTCCACCCCGCGGTAAATTCTCGACCGTCTGGCGTTCAAGAACTTGCCGCGAACTAGATGCGTTTCGCATTTTCGCCTTGGTGCTCCTTGGGAAGCTCTGGCTCCCGTTTTAGCCCCTGCTTCTCCGCTTCCGGCTGTATAGGGGCTGTATAGACTTCAGGTCGTACCGGTCCTCGCCCGTACTCAAAGGACTTCCACTTTTCAAAGACCCGCTTCTCGTTCACGTGCGCGTAGTGCGAAATCGTTCGCAGTGAGTTCCCGCTTATCTTACAAACTTCTGGCAGGGAGTAACCAGCTTCAAGGAGCGCGGACATACCAGTGTGCTTGGTCTCGTGGAAGCGTACGCCGTACAACTTCTCACGCTTGGCCTTCTTGTAGACTGCCTCCCGAAATTGCGTGAGCGTTGCCCAGCGGTCGAAGACTTGTCCGGAGACCTTCGGCTCCCCCATCGCCTCAAGCGCCTTCGGGTGAAGTCGAATCCATCGACCCTCCTGGCCCTTGATCCCTGGAATCCACAGTTGGTCGGGCGCCCTGAAGTGTTCCCAGTTCGCGTGGAAGACTTGACTGATGCGAAGGAGCGAGTAGAGGCCGAAGGTGAGCGCCCGGAACAGATGCCGATCGACGTCGTAGCGAGGATTCACGGAGAGGAGACGGGCGCGTTCGGCGTCGGTGAGGTATCGGCCCGTAAACGTGGACTTCGGAATCTTGAAATCCTCGAACGGGTAGTACGTCGTCCAACGTCGCTTGCGACAGAACCGGCAAAAGGTCCTGAGAACCCGAAGCGCCAAGCTCTGACCACCGGGGTTGTAGTCTCGAGCTTTGAGGGCAGCCAGCCAGCTATGAACGAGCGACTCGCTTAGCTGCTCAATCGCGTGAATTCGTGAGTGAGCCAGGAAGTCTTCAAGGTGACGCCGGTTGAGTGCGTGGGTGCAGGCCTTGACGTCTTGGCGCTGACAGAACTCTTCGAGCGCGTCGCGGACGCTCTTGCCCGAGACGACGTGGCCAGCCTTGATGTCGCGGGCTTCCATCGCTCGCTGGCGACCGTACTCGTGGGCGAAGTCCTTGCCCGTTCCGACCATGTGTGAATGAGAGTGGCACTGCCCGCGCTCATCGCGCCAGCCGCTGTACCATTTCGCGCCACGCCTGAATACCCAGTGGGTCGGAGATCTCATGAAAGCGCGAGATTATAGATCTCCGATCTGGTGCCGTACAAGCCAGTACATGATCGTGTCTCGATTGAACAATCGTTTCCGACGGCTGATTGCGATCGATGGGATCTCGCCGCGCGCGGCCTTCTTGTATACCGTCTTCACGCTGTAGTGCAGCAACCTCGCCACATCGTCGATTGTGAGCAGTGCGACAGGGTCACTCATCGGAGTCACCCTGCGGCGCCGCATCGCGACTCGGCGGCGGCTGCCACCGTCGGATCAGCCAGCGTCGAACGATTCGGACGACGCGTCTGCAAACGCTTGTGCCTGTCCGCTGTGAGAGAAGTCCTTGCAACACATCTCGTGGGTTTGAGTTCATCATCCACCTCCACCGACATAGACCCGGCTCGCTTCGAAATTGCACAATTTGCCTGCTTCCTTCCCGACCACAGCCAACCTGCCATCGACCTGGGACCATCGGAACGGTCCCTCGATGCACCATTCCCCCAGGCCGTCAATCCGACGACATCCGCGTAGCATCCAGGAGGGTCAGGTCCGCACGAACAAGGTCCCTCACGATCCGCGCATGTCGGATCAGAAGGGTGGTCAGTTGTGGCCGGTGGGGACGACCCTGGGCCATCAGGGAGCTTCGAGCCCTGGGAATTGGCTCTGGTGCGCGCAGTCGCAAGAACGATTCGAACAACCGAACGAGACGATCTCGAGTCGGTGCTCGCGGTTCATCTCTTGGGACTCAAAGCCAGATTCGCGACGACGGCGAGAGACTGGCGGGCCTTCGCCGCAAGAGCCTTGCGAAACAAGGCGGCAAACTGGATTCGCGATCGACAACTGGCCGAGCGCAAGTTCCTAGCGCTGGACGACCTCTTCTTAGACTGCGACGAGGGCCGCCCGGCCAGCGATGCGGCCGCGTCGGTTGACGTCGCAACCGACACGCGCGAGGCCATTCGGTGGGTCTGGGACAACCTCGATCAAGATCTTCAAGAAGCGTGGACTGTTCTCGTCGAAGAAGACGGCAATCAGATCCGCGCCGCCGCGCGATTGAGGATTCATCGCAACACGCTCCGCCTCTGGATCCGCAAGATTCGAGACACCCTCAAGTGTCATGGCTTCGGCGAGCCGCCGTGAACGCCCACGAGCCTTCCCGGACTTGTCGAACGCTCCGACGGCGATTGTGCAGTTCGTCCGGCGTTCGGGTCTGTAGAGAGTAGGAGGGATTCCATGACCACGAACATGTCGATCGCAGTCACAATGTACGCGCGCGCAGGCGCGCCGCGCGCTCTGACGTTAAGTCACAAAACAACTGAACGAAACGAAGAACAGACGTTCAAACCAGAACATCTGTTTATCTGTACTTCTCAAACACCAAGACAACGACACGTCAACACCCTACCGCGCGCACGTACGGGCGCTGGCAAGGAAGCGGAGGTCGAGCCGTCGCGCTCGCGAGCTGGGTGAGCGCGTTTCTGAAACTCGACCGGTGTGCCAAATGCGCCACAGACTTTCCCTGGGAATGGGTCCCGCCCGTCATGATAGGGTCGCGAACGCTGGCCGGCACCGGCGTATGGCGAAGTGCACTTTGGGACGGAAAGTGCGCGACATGCTCTGAGGCCACATCGCACGAGCGATCGCGGGACTCGCGCATCCGACAACTGCGGACGGACTTCGCCCGCCTCGTTGGCGGCCCGAGGGCTGCGCGCGAGTTCACCTTCGACACCTACCGCGTCGCAAAGGTCAACCAAGCGGCGTTCGAGAAAGCCCGCTTCTTCGATCCCGCTAGCCACAACATCTATCTGTTGGGGCCCACGCGGACCGGGAAGACTCACCTAGCAGTCGCGATCCTGCGCGCTGGTTCGCGCGTCGCAGATGCGTGTTGACGTCGGTCTCACAGCTGATTCGCCGGCTTCGGATGCGCTCACCGGAGGACGAACAGCGCACGCTCGACGAATGCGTGGACGCGGCAGTCCTCGTGCTTGACGACATCGGCACCGGCAGCGAGAGCGTCTACGCTCGACAGGTCCTGCAAGAGATTCTGGACCGCCGTCTGTTCGGCGATCGAGCGGGGCTCGTCGTAACGAGCGTTCTTTCGATTCCAGCTCTCAGTCGGCGGCTCGGAGATGCGATCGCGTCACGACTCGGCGAGATGTGCAGCGTTGCGGAGATTCGAAACAGCCCACCTGACACCGGCGGCCGGCCGCCGACGAGGGCTCTGTGAATCCCGGACAGCAGGCGGAATGGCAGCGACTAGAGCTGCGATGCCTGCGAGACCCATACGCACGCGAGGTGCTACGGCATTGCGAGCGCATCCTGGCGAGCCGACACTGTTCGCGGCTTCAGCAGCGGGCGAGGCGGTTTTTTGGGTATGTCGTTCGCAAGACTCTCGTGGGAGAGAGCGACCAGATCAAGGAGAGCCTGATCGCCGTCATGGTCTTTGACGAGCTCGCCGCCGACTTCGACGCCACCATTAGTAGCAAAGTCCGCGTAGCAGCCTCCGATCTGCGGCGTCGTCTCTTGGCGTATGCGCGGCAGGAAGGGCGTCGAGACTCGGTCCGAATCACGCTGCCGCTGAACGGGTACTCGCCAGCGATTGAGGACTCTCGGCCGCTGGTGGTGGTCACGCCCTTTGAAAACTGGCACCCGCTCGGTGAGCACGCGCATCTGTGCGAGCTGGCAACAGCGGAGCTGGTCCACGTCCTCAGGTGGATGGAACTGCGGGTGGAGCGGGAGAGTTCGCTTTCATCTGCGCGTGGCCCCAATGCCTACTCTGTGAGAGGCAGCGTAGAGCCCACAGACACGGCGATTCTCTTCAATCTGTCTATCGGAGACGAGGCGGGGCACTCACTTCACTCCCGACGGGAACAGGGCCCTCGAGACGACGTACTTAAGGTTGTTCGCAGGCTGGGTGAAGCCATCGCAGGCATGCTGGCGGCTCCTTCAACGCCGGACGGGATACCGTCGCATGTTGCCTCAGTTGCCTCCGTAGCAGGCACGCGGGAACTTAAGAGCGCGCGTAAGGCTCGCGCACGTCAAGGCCGGGAATGACTTGGAAGTGCTTGCGATTGAAAGTGTACAGAGTGAGAGTGCGGCGTAGGGCCATGGCGGCGACCAAACAGTCAGGAATGCTGATAGCTGAAGCGAGTCGATGAGTGGCCAACAGAGCGTAAGCCTGCGCGCAATCGGGAGCCTCCGGCCAGAGCACAGCGAAGGCGCTCAGGAAGCGTTGAACGCCGTCCAGTTCGGTGCGATTCCGGCAACCGATGAGAAGTTCCATTGCGACGACACCGGGAACGCCGAATTCTTGATCGGGCGTCGCTTCGAGCCAGCGTCTTGCCGCGGCTGTGCCACGAAGACAGTCAATCAGGACGTCGGTATCGACTAGGAACATTCAGGCAGAACGCTTCCAGCCCTCGCTGCGCAGGTCTCGAGCGAAAAGCGCACTGTCAATGATGTCCGAGCGGTCGCGCCACATTCCGAAGAATTCGGAGCCGGCGAAATCTGCGAGTGTACGAATGGCAGGACGCTCTGAAGGAGAGACAACCATCACGATTTCTGCAGGCCCGACGGGCACATCGGCGGGAAGCGTGATGCGCAATTCGCGGTTTGCAGGAATCTCGGTGTTGAGGCTGACGGTCTTAACCACATTCTTCTCCTAAGGTACGTTGAGCTCTCTGGCTCTGGCACTCCGAGCCATCGTCAGCCTGCAGCATGTCCACGCTGAATCATAGCAAATCGACGCCTCGCCGGCTTGGCTCGGCATCCGCGACTAGGACGGCGGGTACTCACCTCAATCAGCCGTTTCTTCGCCCGATCATGTATAGGCCCCGACGTGAACGCCTCAGAGCGCTCGGAACAGACGTTCGATGCCGCGTTCATGCCGCGGCTCGCGTCCGACGGCTGCACAGCCATCTGGTCCCTCGCGGGATCAACCGCAATCGCCCAACGATCCGTCGCGCAACGCTCTTCGAACGATTCGCATGTCGAAGAGCGTCCGGCTGCCGATCGGTAATGTCGCCCGGTGCAAGAAGTTCAATGCGATACGGGCCGGGCTCAAGATCCATGAACTGCGCTGTTGCGTACTGGTGAGAATCATTCGTTGGATCTTCTCTGACGCGCAGTGTTCTCACCTTGCGTACTCTCGTCAGCAGGTGTGTGAGAGCCACTGGTGTGTCAGTCAACGGCGCTACTTCCTGCAAGTACGCCCCCAGGACTGCCACGTCGAGAATGCTTAACCACGGCGCCTGGAGAGCTTCGCCAATGTCCTCCGAAAACGCCACGAACTGATACCCATCACCCAACGGTACGTCGACACTCCCGTCCGGAACATGGAGTTCGAAGCCTCGCAAGCCGACCTCTTGCCAACCGGACACGAGTACCTTGTTCAGCCCGTTCCATATGGCGTCTCGACGGCCTTTCAAGACGGCGCTGGCCTCCGGAGTTCGCAACAGCGAGACCCAGTTGTCCAGCTCCTCGACCATCGGTCCTATGCACTGTCGCTCGGTGGCAAAGCGCCTCGCTTCTTCCACGAGTCGCGCGGCCTCAACGACGTCCCCTTCCCACACGGCAACGTCTGTCGCTTGCTCTAGGAGCGTGCGCACAATCTGTTCGCTAAAATGGGCGTTCGCCTCGTCACCGCCGGTCTGCGGCGAGCCCTTCTTTCCGACTAAGAGACTGAACGTCGGGTCCTCTGCATGGATCCGGCGAAGAACCTCGCAAAAACGTACGACGGGCTCAACGAGGCCCTCGAGCCGTGCTTGAAGATCTCGCTCCGCATCCACCAGCCAGAGCACCTGGATGTTCCAGAGCCGCTGCCGCAATGCGGGCAGGCGATCTTCTGGAGGTGGCCGGAAGAGTTCCGGAATCCGATCCTCGTTTGACTCCCGCGGCCAACGGAATGTCACAACGGCCGATGGACTCTCTCGCATCACGCCCAGCGCCTCGCCGAGCGTAAGACTACGCGGAACCGTGCCGGTGCGATCGCGCACAAGCGGCGGCGGCAAAGCGCCGAAGTCTGAAAAGAGCTTCAGATACTCCAGGGCCGATAGCGATACCTCGCGAGCATGACGCAATAGCGCCGGCGAGACCACTGTGAGCTCGCCGTCGAGACGCTCTTCACTCGCGCTCGAGGCATCACGATTAAGCGTGCTCCGGAGGCGACGTGCGTAGGGACACACGCCTTGCAGGGCGCGACTGGCAAGGGCGGCCTGCCCACACGCGCTCGCCCCACTGCCTGTCGGACCCGTCGTAAACGACGCGTCCACCGCCAGCGTAGGAACCACCACGGCGCCCGTCAGGATCAGCGAAGCCCAACGCCGTATCTGCCTAGCACTCAGATTCATATCCACAGGCTACGTTTTCAGTGGCGGGAGAGAAATGAGTCCATCGGCCCAATTTGTAAGGGGCCTTCCGGCTATCCGACGCTAGGCCTTGGGGATCGCCGTTTCATCGCCCACTTCTGCAACGCCTGAACGTGGGTGAGCGCACAACGATGTAACCGTCGCAGGGGTAGAGGTACAGAACTTTTTCAGTTTTCCGGCTGGAGGCGCAAATGGCACCCCCTATCCTGAAGCCCCCGTCCTTCTTCGACCGGCACGTTTCCGCAGACAGAAGCCCGCTCCAGGTATTGCTCGACCAGGAGCGTACCGCCGAGAACCTCAGCCGCAATCATCAGGAGCAAGTGAGGAAGCACCAAAGCGAAATCGCGTGGCAATGCTTCGAGGACCTTCTGAAGCGGCTCAGACCCGGACAGCTGTACGCCTTCGCGGCCATTTGGAGTGACGTCTGGGGCTTCGACATAAAGGCACTCATCGAGCATGCGGGCTGTTCGCCAGGCACGTTCAAAGTCGGGTACTGGCGAGCCCGGCATCAGCGGGCGTGCACGAAGCCGATCGGGCAGTGTGACGGCGCCGACGGCGAGTGTATCCATGCACAGGGTATGCGAGTGTTTCGAGACCACGTTCTCGCGCCGGCCACGGCTCGCATTTTCGACGAGGTGGGCAATGACTAATGCGGCTGACGCCACAGAGTCTCAGCTGACGCAAACGCCGGTGACTTGCGGGGAGGTGACACGCTGGTTACAGATCGGACCCCTCTGTCTCAACGAGGCAGCGCTCTCAGCCATTGCTGCGCATATCGAGAGTTGCGCCGCGTGTGATGCGACATTCGACTCCGTCTGCTTGCAGTTGCCGTCTCCTCATCCACAGGTGCACGCAAACGGCGCCGAATCAGCGCGGGCCGAAGGAGACATCCGCTCGTTCATCGCCTCCGAACTGCTTGCCGCCGTCGATGCACGTCGCGCCGCGAGAGCGAACGTTGCAGTTCTTCGACCACATCCACTCGGCGACGTTTTGCAACGAGACACTGCAGCAATTAACACCGCGCTCGACGCGTCGACGGGGCACCTCGCGCCGGGGCGGATCCTGGTCGGCGCGAACCACAGGTTCGTTGTCAAGGGGCGAATCGGAATTGGAGATTTCACCGAGACGTACTTAGCTGAGCGTGTGCAACGATCGAAACAGCGGCAGGCGGTTGCCATCAAGATCCCGCGAGTACCGCATGACGTCTCTGCGGATGTCGCTGAAAAGCGCTTGCACCGCCTGAGCGCCGCCATCCGCCTTCACACTCATGATCTGGCACATGTGACTGGCGTGCCGTCCGTAGCACAGATGGTCGACTGCGGCAAGTATGAACATCGACTCGGTATGCAGTCGGCCGAGTCGACCTTCATCGCGTACCAATACGTGGAGGAGGCTTCGGATCTTCCTCGTTTTCTCGCCGATCGATACTCGAGCGCCGGCCGATTCACGGGCGTGAGGTCAGTCAGTGTCTTTGCCGCATGGGCAAAGACCTTGGCACGCGGCGTTGCGAATATTCATAACGCGCGCGCGATTCATGGTGCCATTTGCCCCGCCAACATCTTGGTCAGAGCAGATGGCACACCGATCTTCATCGATATCGGCGAGTGGCTCTTTCCGGAAATGATGAATGGCACGAAGGAGTTTAGCGGCTACTTCTACCGCGCGCCTGAAGGCGTCTACAACACGAGCAGCGATTTGTTCTCGTTGGGAGCCGTCCTCTATTACTGTGCGACCGGCAAGGATCCCATCGGACTTGGCGATTACGATGACATCGAGACGCTCAAGACGCACGTCGAAGCCAAGATTCGAAAGGCCAATCCGCAGCTGCATCGAGAAGACGCCGGCGTTTCCGACATCATTGCGATGTGCGCAAGAAGGCGCGGACGCGTATCTAGCGTCAATCAACTGCTCGAAGAGCTTGAGACATTTTGGCCCACGGCACAGCCAGCGAGTCTCACCTCCGACTTGAAGGATCTGACCTATTTCACGCGGTATCTCGACCGCCGCGGAAGCCCGCTCTACCGTTCCGTGGCCAACCAGCGCCTCCGACAGCTACGGAGTGTCTTGGCCGACATGACCAAAGGAAATCTTGACATCAGCAGCGGCCGCAATGACATGCGACGCGCCGCCTGCACGTTACTCGGCTCTCTAGGCCCCGGCGACCAGTTCCTGACCGTGTCTCTCCCGGCGTTTTGGGAAGCTCGCAACATCGGCACCAAAGGTCGCTTCCTGAGCGCTTGCCGCAATGCGGCCGCCCGTGGCGCGACCGTACAACGGGTCCTGCTCCTCGACGAGCGTCTCTGTGACCGGTCCCTTCAGGCGATCGTCGCCGCGCAGCTCAAAGCGGGCGAGGACATCGATCCCGCGTGTCGGTCGCACTTCGCTGTTCGTTACATTCTGATGGTCGACGAGGAACGGCGTCAGCGCGTGTTCGCCGGTCAACACTTCGGTCTACTCGTGAAGGGTAACGATCAGATCGCCATGTTTCCGGTCTATGACGACGACGTCCTCGTCGCGCTTCAGTTTCGCTCCGGGCCTCGGCAGCTCGATGGCTTGCGGGAAACCTTCGAATCGCTTTGGTGCGACGCACGAGCGCGACCGCTGGTCGACCTCACGCTTGATACGTCGCGTGACTTCGCCGTCAGCATTCTCGAAGACGTGGGGTGATCGTGCGTCCGACGTCATGGTTCCTACACGAGGGCACATGAGGAACGACAAACCAGAACACGCGACGCGGGCCTTTTATGACGGATGGCTCGCTGGATTTGAGCACTCACAAGGTGTCGAGGCCTTGAGGCGCATTGACGACATCCTTCGACATGGCACAAGCAATCACGTCGAACGCGCCAGCTTTTGGCAGGGTTATCGAGCCGGCGCCTTGGCCCGCCGGGAGCGCGTAGGCGCCATTTTACGCGCCGATGGCATCCGCCCACCGACAAGCATCGTGGTGGCGGCGTAATACGATTCCTTCGACGCACCGGATACATCCGTGCGAAGAGCCAGGCCTCTTTAGTGGTTCGTCGAACGACACGCGTTGACAGACATTCCACCGACTCTGTCACTCATGACGAATGCCAGACGCGGGCGGGATCGAAAGGGAGACAAGTCATGCACGCCACTGATAACGGGCGACAGCGAGATCCATTCCACATCGGTTGGACGGCAGGATTCTACGACGCCGTCTCAGACGACGGCCTTCGTTATCGCGATGAACTCTTTCGAGGGGTTTCGGATCCGGAAGAACGGCGCCTACTGCACGCCGGATACGACGCCGGCAAGCAGTCCCGTCGCATGTTGAGCGTCGGGGGCTTGACGTCTCTCACGCTCGAAGCCGCCGCATAGTCTTCCTCCTCACGGCTCCCACCTCGGGCACTCGGCGATCCGCCTGGGTCGCCGGGCAGCCACCTCCTCCTTTCTCTACTCCTAACGGTCGCTGACTGCGTAACGCTGTCAGCACATTTGTACAGTCCTTCCATTCGCTTAACACGACACACCACTACAAGGAGATAGTAATGCGCACGGACTACATTACCTGGCATCGTCGACGTCACTTGCACGTCGCCTTCGTAACGATGGCGGTGGCTCTTCTCGCGTCTCCGTCGACGGCTCTGGCGGCGGGGTCTCCGTGGGAAGACGCCGTCCAAACGCTCGCCACAAGCTTCACTGGCCCGATCGCCAGGGGACTCAGCCTGGTCGCGATCGTGATGGGCGGATTGATCTACGCCTTCGACACCGGCGACTCCAAACGCACGATCGCCGGCATCGTCTTCGGCGTCGGAATGGCGATTGGGGCTGCCAGCTTCATGGCGTGGCTCTTCGCGTAGGGCGCGCGCGATGACCGCCACCGAACGCACGCACGACGCACGACTTCAACCCAGGCGGGTGTACCGAAGCATCAACAAGCCCCTCACGATTCTAGGCGTTGAGCGTCGCCTCTTCTTCCTGGCTCTCGTGATGAGCGGCGCGACGTTCAACTTCTTTGGATCGCTTTTCGGGGGTGGCGCGATGTTCGCGCTCCTTTACGGCTTCGGCCTCTGGGCCAGTGTCCACGATCCCGAGATTCTGCGGATCGCGCTGAACTCCGCGAAGCAGCACGCCTCCTACGACCCGAGCAAACGCTCACCGGAGATCGTGCGGTGAAACCCTTCAGCCGCGTCTTCAAGGACTACCGCGAAGCGGGCACGCTCGAGTCGCTCGTGAGCGTCGACACGCTCCTCGACGAGCGCACGTTCCTGACGAAATCCGGCGACCTTCTGACGGTCCTCAAAGCGGACCCGCCCGACTACGAGTGCCTGGACCCTGAACAACTCGATCACGTCGCCCGCCGGTTCGAGGCCGCGGTCCGCACCTTGGGAGAACCCTTTCGGATCTACCAGTACTGGCTCAAACGCCAGCATCCAGGACTCACGTACCGCCACTACGCAGATCCGGTTGTCGAGCGGGCCGTCACCAACCGTGCCGAGTACTTCGCCGAACGCGCCGCGTCGCTCTACTCGCTCGATACGTATGTGGTTGTTGTCTACACGGGATGGCGTTCGCACAGCACACGGTCGAGGACAGGCTTCATCTCTCGTGCAGGATCCGTCCTTCGGCGCTCGCTCTCGACGACGCAGACGGTTGGGCAACTCGAGGAAGAACTGGACGTCGCCGCTCGTCGCTTGGCTGAAACCGTCGATAGCTTTGTTGTCCAGTGCCGCGACGTCTTTCCGCTTGCGGTCTCGGACCACGACGAGGCGTTTCGGTTCCTGCGGCGCCTCTTGAACTACTCGCCCGAGAAATCCGAGGCCGGCCGGCTCGCCTTTACCAGCCACGTCGGATTTCAAGCGGCCGACTCTGCGCTCGAGTGCCACCGAGACCACCTACGCCTGGGCGACGAGTACGTGCAGGTCCTCACGATGAAGGTGCCGCCTGCCCAAACCGTCGCCCACTTCCTGCGCGACGTGGAGGAGTTGCGCGTCCAGTTCGTCATGGCGACGGAATGGCAACGCATCGACAACGCGCAGGCGCGACGCCTTCTTCAGTCCAAACGCCGGCACTTCCATACCGCCAAAGCGTCCGTGGTCAGCCAGTTGACCGGATCCTCGCATCAAGGACCCAAGGACGTCCTCGTCGACGATGCCGCCGTGGCATTCATCGAAGACCTGGGCGCTTGCCTCGAAGAGATCGAGGTCCGCGGCAAGGCTCTCGGCAGCTTCTCGCTCACGATCGTGCTCCACGCCAAGGATCTGGCCGCCGTACGACGCGCAACGGCGGAATGTTTCAAGGTCTTGGCAGCGCAGGACGCGCGCGTCATCGAGGAACGCTACAACCTCCTAAACGCCTGGCTGGCGGTCCTTCCTGGTAATGATGCGTACAACGTCCGCCGTCTGTGGATCCTCGACTCGAACTACGCCGACCTGTCGCTGCTCTTCGGCCATCGCACCGGGGACACGACGAACCGTCACCTGGGCGCCGAATACTTGGCCGTTCTCGAGACCGAAGGAGGCACGCCCTATCACCTGAATTCGCATTACGGCGATGTGGCTCACACATTCGTCTCCGGCACGACCGGATCCGGCAAGAGCTTCCTGCTCAACGTCCTCGTTACAAATCTCAAGAAGTACGACCCGGTCGTCTTCATCTTGGATCTGGGTGGCAACTACAGGTCGCTCACGCGCCTCTTCGGAGGCAGCTATTGCTCGCTTGCGCAGGGGGCGGCGCGCGGCACCATCAATCCGTTCTGCCTGCCGCCAACGCGGGAGAACGTCCACTTCCTGGCATCCTTTTGCCGCGCGCTGATCGAGTCGGGCGGCTATGCCATGACGGCGGCCGACGAGAAGGACCTCTTCGAACAGATCGACAACGTCTACGCGCTCGAGCCCGATCAGCGCCGTCTGCTCACGCTCTCGCTGATCACGAACCGCGACATTCGCGCACAGCTTGCCAAGTGGGTGCAAGGCGGTCCGTACGGGCCCTGGTTCGACAACGTCTCGGACACGGTATCGCTCGCGTCTTTCCAGGCCTTCGACTTCGAAGGTCTCGGCGACTACCCGCAGGCCCTGGAGCCGCTCGTCTTCTACATCCTGCACCGCGCGAACAGCTTCCTCGCGGACCCCGCCTTCGCGACCACCTTCAAAGTCTTCGTGATGGATGAAGCCTGGCGGTTCTTCCGCCATCCCGCGATCAAGGCCTACGTGATTGAGGCCCTCAAGACCTGGCGCAAGAAGAACGCCGCGATGATTCTCGCCACGCAGTCGGTCGACGACCTGCGCCAGTCGGAACTCTTGCCGGTCGTTCTGGAGAGCTGCGCCACGCAGCTGTTTCTCGCCAACCCCGGAATGGACCGGGATCTCTATCGCGAACTCTTTCACTTAAACCACACCGAGGTGTCGCGCATCGCCTCGCTCGTTCCGAAACGCCAATTTCTCATCAAGCGACCGGACCTCGCCAAGGTGCTCACGCTCAACGTCGATGCCAGGAGCTTTTGGCTCTACACAAACAACCCCTCAGACAACGCCAGAAAGGAAGAGGTGTTTGAGCGCCATGGTCTGGACCAAGGTCTCGAAATCCTCACAAGGAGCCACGCATGAATGCACGTCTCATCGTCGTATTCGTCTCTGTCTTCGCCGCTACCCAGGCCTCAGCGGATCAGAAATCCAAGGCGCACGCCAAGGAGCCGCCGCCCTCAGCGTCGGTTGCACCGATCAAGATGGCGCCCGCCACCGATCCACCGTCACCGACCAAGGCTGTGTCTTACAGCCCCCGCGACGTCGTCCGCGTAAACGTTCGTCTGCGGTACACGACGCTCATCGTCTTGCCCAAGGACGAAGTCATTCTGGACTTCGTCTGCGGCGACAAGGATCTGTGGGTCATCAACGGCGAGCAGAACTTCGCCTATGTGAAATCTGCCAAGGAAGGCGCCGAAACCAACCTGAACTTGATCACGGCTGCGGGCAACATCTACTCCTTCGTCCTGAGCGAGATCTCCGGCACGAAAGAAATCGGAGACCTCAAGGTCTTCGTTGAACGCGCCGATTCGGCGATGGCCGACGCCGCGCAAGGCCCGCGTCGCTTGGTGTCCGCGCGCGAACTTGAAGAGGTCCGTCTTGAAGCGCAACTCGCTCGCGACGAAACAAAGAGGGTCAAAGAGACCGCCCAAGAGGCCATCGATCAGGGCATCAGCCAGTTCGTCACGAACGTCCGTTTCGCCTACCGCTTCGACGCGGGCAAGAAGCCGTTTTACGTCCGTGCGATGTACCACGACGACCGTTTCACGTACATCCAGGCACGGCCCGAAGAGACGCCGACGCTGATCGAGCTCAAGGAGGGGAAGCCAAATCTCGTGAGCTTCTCCTACAAGAACGGTGTCTACGTGGCCGACCGAATCCTCGACCGTGGGTACCTCGTCGTGGGCAAGGCAAAGCTGCCCTTTTCGCGGGAGGAGTAGCCATGACGCCTTCGCAGGATCCCGCACCGATTCAGGTGCGCACGACGAAGCCGCCAGGCGTGCTTCCGAAGAATCTGCAGTCCTGGGTGACCGGTGGTCTCGCTTTGGCGATGGTGGTCGTGATCGCCTTCTCCTCGCGAACGGCGCCGAAAAGCGCAACGCCGCTCGTGCAACCGGATACGAAGGCCTTGGAGCCGAACGACGGACGCATCCAGGAATACCGCGCGCGTATGGAACAAGAGGCGCGACGGCTCGCCGACGAACAAGCCCGCCTCGCGCACGCGAAGCAGTCGCTTGCTGGGTCCATGTCGCGCGACGGCGCCGGCCCCGCCCTTCCGCACGAAACGTCGCTGCCGAGTGACCCGTACACGACCCAAAGGCCCGCTCCTGAACGAAGCTGGATCGAGATCGATCGCGAGAAACGCGCGTACGAGTCCATGTACGCCTCGAACGTCGCGCTGACGAAGCGTCCAATGCAACCCGTCGCCCCTGCCGCGACATCGATTGCGGACGGATCCGCACTGGTCGCAACGCCAAGCCCTTCGCGCGGGCCCTCTGAGCCCGCGGCACAGACCTACCGCATCCCTGAAGGCACCGTCATCGAAACGGTGCTGACGAATCGGCTCGATAGCTCGTTCTCAGGACCGGTGAATGCGCTCGTCACCACAAATGTGTATTCGGCCGACCGAATGAAGCTGCTCATCCCACAAGGCACCCGAGTTCTGGGGTCGGTGAAGAAGATCGATACCTTCGGCGAGCAGCGTCTCGCGGTCACCTTCGATCGCCTGATCTTGCCGAACGGTGAAGCCGTCGCACTGCCCAGTGTTCCAGGGTTAAGCCAGCTCGGAGAGACCGGGCTTCTCGATCAAGTCAATCATCACTACGGCCAGGTCTTCGGCGTCGCGCTCGCCGTTGGAGCGATTGCCGGCCTGAGCCAGGCGGGCACGCGTTACGGCGCCGACGCCGCCGCAAGCGACGTGTACCGGCAGGGCATGTCGAGCAGCCTCTCCCAGACCTCCCTTCACATTCTCGACCGCTACTTGAACGTCGTGCCGACCTTCACAGTTCGTGAAGGCACGCGGGTCAAAGCCTATCTGACAGCCGATCTCGACCTGCCGGCCTACAGCGAACGCTCGAACGAGAAATCCAAAGGAGACTCCCAATGAAACGACACCACGTCGCTGTTGTCGCAGTCCTGATCACCGTTCTCGCCGTTCGCACGGAGGCGTTCCTCGGGATCGGGGACGTCGTCTTCGACCCCTCGGTCTTCGCACAGGCCGTCGAGCAAGTGACGCGTCTCGAGCGCCAATACGTCCAACTCGTGCAGAGCTACGAGATGCTCCACAGCCAGTACGACCAGATGGTCCGCAACGCCAGCCGGATCCCTGTCGATGCGGCGCGGCGATACCGCGCCCTTCAAACGCCCTGGACGGCTCCGCGCGCGTCGGATCTCTATGGGGCAACCAGCGGCTGGACGCACGCCGCCGCCACCGGTGCGGGTGTGACGGATGGATTCCGAGACGCGACCGAAGCACTTAGGGACTACGGCGCACTCTTCGGGTCGCTTCCGGTCGCCGAGCAGGGATACGTCAAGACCAGTTACGGGACGGTCGAACTGACGGACGGCGTCACGCAAGGAACCCTGGAAACCATCGGGCAGCTCCGCGCAAATGCCTCCTCAGTCCAAGCCGCGCTCCTGCGGCTTGAAGACGACTCGCTCTCTTCGTCTCCCGACATGAATACCGAGGTCGGGGTTCTGAACAAGATCAACGCCGCCAGCATCATCGGGTTGCGCAGCGCCCAGGACACCAACGGCCTCTTGGTGGCGCTGGCCGAGCAGCAGGCAGTGCTCGCCAAGCGGACCCGCGACGCAGAAGCACGGGCCATCAATCAGCACATCCGCTTCGTCGCCGAAGCCAAACCCATTCTCACAGCGCAGACCTCCGGCGCCTCGGACGCCATGCGCGCGTGGCGGATGCCGTAACACGGCCATGGCTCCCAACACGATGAACGATCTCTTCGCGTTCTTGACGCAGCTCATGACGGAGCACGCATCTCTCTTTGAACGCGCCGGCGAGACGATGTTCCGCGGGTTCGCGGTCATCCTCATCAGCTGGTTTGGGGTCAAGAGCGCGCTGGCCTCCGTAAGCGGCGGCGTAAACGTCTTTCAGTTCGACCGGTTCGCCGATCTTCTGATCACGATCGCCTTCGGCTTCGGGATGATCACGTACTACTCGCACCCGATCCCTGGCTTCGGGGTGAGCTTCTATCACCTGATCGTTGACCAGGGCCTGACGCTCTCCAATCAACTGAATCAAGGCATCGTTCAGGAACTCTGGGATCGCTTGAACAGCGTGTACTTGGGGCTGGAGCTTCCGGGCCTCACGCTGGCGCTCAACCTGATCGAAGGTGCGCGCTATCTCATCACGATCCTCTTCGTGATCCTGGCGGAGGCGGCGGTCTTTGCGGTCATCGCCTTCGGCTACGTGGCCGCGGCAATCGCGGTTCTCCTCGGGCCGATCTTCATTCCCTTCTTCATCGTGCCGCACATGGAATGGCTGTTCTGGGGCTGGTTGAAGTCGCTCATGCAGTACGCCTTCTATCCCGTGGTCGCCAACGCATACGTCTTCGTTTTCGGCAACCTGCTGATCCACTTCGTGGATTCGCATCCACCTCCGTACGACGGCGCGACCCTCTTGCTGCTCTTCGGGCCGCTCCTCTTGCTCTTGGTGGCGTTCACCTTCGGCATCTTGAAGATCCCGTCGCTCGTGAACTCGATCTTTACCGGTCGCGCCGGGGAGTCGGCGCTGCCGCATTTCTAGGAGACCCGCGATGACCGCACTGCCACCCCCGCCGCTTCCGGACCGAGACTTCGCGGGCGCCAGGCGGCGATTCGTCGAGATCTACGGCTCGACAGCCGTCATGAACACGTACCTCAAGATCGCCCTCGTCCTACACACCTTCGTGCTGATTGGACTCATTGGGTTGAACGTCCGCAGTCAGAACCAGGTGCGCCACTTCAAGCCCTGGGTGATCCGAATCGACGCTGTTGGACGCGCTCAAGCCGTCAATTACACCGACCTCGAGTACGAGCCCCGCGAGGCCGAAGTGCGCTACTTTCTGACGGATTTCGTCGCGCGGCACTACAGCCGAATGCGCGCGACGCTACGCGACAACTACGCGCGCTCGCTCTACTTCCTGGACGGCCAGCTGGCGGACGCGTTGATGGACGCGAACAAGAGGTCGGGCGCGCTTGAAACGTTCCTGGCGGGCACCGGCGAAGAGATCGACGTCCAGGTGAAGAACGTCGTTCTGGAGGATCTGCGCAAGTCGCCCTACCGAGCGACCGTCGACTTCGAGAAGCAGTTCTACGGGCCTGGCCGGACACCTCTGCGCCGCGAGCGCTATGTCGCCAACGTCGTCTTCGTCTTTCAAGACCACGTCCCGAACGAACTCGTGCCGGTCAATCCCCTGGGCGTAACGATCACCTACCTGCGGGAAGACCAGGCCTTCAAGTGACACCGTGATGGCCACCCATGCGCTCTTCCTAACGACGCTCTCCATGATGACGCTGGGTCTCGTGCTCCTCGGGGAGTGCCGGTTTCTCGTGCCGTACAAAGCCCTCTTGATTCACACGTACGCGGCGCCGCTCGCTCTGTATTTCGGCGCGCTCGCGCTCAACCTCTTCGCCGGTTTCTACCTCTTGACCCGCAAGCTCTTTCTCAAGGACACGGGTCTCAAGCTCGCCCACTTGGAGAAGCAGCTTCGCTCAGATGCGGGGCTCTCCGAAGAACTGGCGCGGCGCCTGGAGGACTGAATCATGGAACGCGACTCGAACCCGGCAGACCGCGACCCGGCACCAGAGCCGCACGCGCAAGCGAGCCTGCCGTACGGCGACCTGGCGACCGATCCGCGCATCGACCGGTCGCGCGAGGAGACTCCCTCGCAGAGCCAAACGTCGCGTGAACACGCTCTGTATGCCACGCGCGGGTCGTCTTTCAGATTGAGCACGGCGCAACTGGACACGATGAACGACGTCGGCCGGTTCCGGACGGTGGCCGTCATCGATCTCGAACAACACCGCTATTCCGGGAGCGCCGGCGCCGCAGGAGACGATCTGCGCACGCTCCAAATGCAGGGGCTCGTGCAAACCAAGACGGTGCGCGCGAGCGCTCGCCAAGTGCCGCTCAGAGTGGTGGTCCTGACGAAACTCGGTCGAGACGTGGTTGCCGAGCACGGTGTCAAGCAGACCGGCCAGGCCCTCTATGCGGGTTTCGTCAAGCCACGGGAAGTACCCCACGACGCGGCGATCTACCGGATGTTTCAGGCAGAGCGCGAGCGCATCGAACGCGCGGGGGGCAAGGTCTCGCGCATCGTCTTGGACTACGAACTCAAGCAACGGGTATACGCGCCGCTCGCCAAGCTGCGGTCGCAGACGCCGGCTGTCTCGCCCAAGGAATACGCCAGGCGCCAGGTCGATGTCGCGCAGGAACTCGGCCTGAAAGTCGTCGATGGCCGGATCCCCTTGCCCGACCTTCGCATCGAGTACGAGACGGCGCAGGGCGTGAGCGCACAAGTCGATTTGGAACTCGCCACGGGTCATTACCACGGCAAGGCGATGCAGGCCAAAGCCCAAGCGGGGTTCACGTTCTACGCCGCGGACGGCTCAGCGGCCCAACTCTCTCGAGTGCTCGAGGAGCGCGACATCACGGTCGCGATTCTCTCCCTATGACGGCCACCGCGACCTCCTCCAGCGCGCGCGCCGATGCACTCCGCTGTTTCGGATACAGCAAGGCGGAGGCGTCGTTTCTCGCACTGGCCGCGGCTCACGGCGGTTACTTCCTGCGTCGTCAGGCGGCGCAATTCCTCGAGCGAAAAGACGGCAGCGTCGTGACGCAGCTCGTTCAGCGAGCGCTCGATTTGGAACATGCGCGGAGCTCCGCGTGGCGGCAAGGCACGCTCCTTTACCACCTCTGCGCCCGGCCCTTTTATGAAGCCTTGGGTGAACCCGACAACCGCAATCGCCGGCAGCACGAACTCGCGCAAATCACCAACCGTGTCATGTCCTTGGACTACGTCCTTGCGCATCGTGACGTCCGGTTCCTGGCGACCGAACGCGACAAGCTGGCGCACTTCGATGGCCTCGGCATCGCACGGGCGCGCCTTCCGCAGAAGCGCTTTATCGCGCGCGTCGGGGACACATCGACGACCCGATACTTCGTCGATCGATCACCCATTTCTGTCCGGGATGCCGCGTCAGACCTGATAGATGCTCATCCCGTCTTCGCATTTCTCGATGAGGGTCTCGTGACCCTCTCTCGGTTTGAAAGGTACCTCGGCGAGTACCGTCGGCTCTTCGAATCGCTCGTCGGTTTCCGGCTCGTCTACGTGGCGGCCACGCCTCGACATTTCGCGGGCGCGCGCGCTCTTTTCGAACGCGAGCGAACGCGCCTCGCGACGCCGAACGCGCCGCTGAGCGACTCGCTCGATGACACCCTGCGGACCTATTTCGAGCTCAGAAAGCGATTCGAAGACCGTGATTTCGCGTCCTTCGATCGCCAGCAACTTCTCCTGTTGCGCGATCGAAAAGATGCGTTTTCAAGCCCGGACGTGGAAGCGCGTTATCGGATCTGGCGCGCCTCCGCGACGCCGACTGTCTCGCTGCCCCACGAGGGCAACTCGACACCCGCCGCGTCGTTTGTGGGCACGTTTGCGACCGAACTCCTAACCCATGACTACTCCCTCTTCGGCCATTTTGTGCGCGCATAACGCGCCCGCTGGGCGGACGGTGCCCTTCGCGCGCCGCGACGGGCGCTTCGGCGCCGCCCGCGGCGATGTTCTCGGGAGCGCGCCCGCGAGAACGCTGCAGAGACAACGGCTTTCCGAAACGGCGAAGGGAATTGGGCGGACGGAGGGGTTGTGGCGTGGGCGGGAACGACCCCGGTTCTGGGCGGGCTGTGCCGCCCATCACCCACTCACGCTCGGCATGCCGAGCGCTCGGGGGTCGTTCCCGCCCACGCTGATTGCTTGAGCACAAAACGAATGAACGAGGAGGCGCTATGAGATTCCGAATTCCAAAGCAGGAAAAGCCAATCAAGGAACGTATCGACGTCAAGCTCGAACGAGGTCTGCTTCAGACATTGGACGAGTACTGCCAGTTCATGGAGAGCGACCGCGACTACGTGGTCGGGACCGTGCTCGCGCTCGTCTTCAAGAGAGATAAGGGGTTTACGGCGTGGCGCATGGCGCGAGGAACGAGCACTGAATCGGCTCCGCGCCAAGCGCGCGCCTGAGCAGGCCATGGTCACGCGCCAGCCTCTCTGCCTGACGGTCGGCCTTGCCTCGGGGCTCGTGAGCCTGTGGCGGCTGCCGTTTCCGGATGGTCACCCGCTCCTGCAGCTGCTTTTCCTCGAGCGGCCTGCGCTTTTCTACGCGGGGCGGGCCACCTACATTGCCATGCTCTTCACGACGCCCTACATCGCCTGCAGCGTCGTGGCATCCCTCGCGTACATCTTCTTGGCTCGCCCGTCGTCCGCCGCGATCGTCTCGCGCCTTCCCGTGTTTCCTCCCGTTCGACGTCGCAAAGCCTTGTTCGTGATTCTGGGTGAGGTGCATCACCCGAAGCGCCCCCACCCTTGCGAACACCCACGCTGGCTCACCGTCCCCGAGCGCGGGCTCTACACCGGCATCATGGTCCTGGGAGCGATCGGCTCCGGCAAGACAAGCGCCTGCATTTACCCCTACGCCGAACAGATCTTGGCCTTTGCGTCCGACGATCCCAAGCGACGGATCGGCGGGATCGTTCTGGAAGTCAAAGGCGACTTCTGTCACCAGGTTCGCCAGATCCTGGAACGGAGTGATCGCGGGTCCGACTACATCGAGCTGAGCCTCGACTCGGATATCCGCTACAACCCACTGCACAACGACCTGGATGCCTATGCGCTGGCCTTCGGGATCGCGAGCCTTCTGAACAATCTTTTCGGCAAGAGCAAGGAGCCGTTCTGGCAGCAGGCGTACACGAACCTGATCAAGTTCGTGATCCTCCTCCACAAGGTACTCGACGACTACGTCACGCTGTTCGATATCTACCGAGGCGCCATCGACCCGAGCTACCTCGAAGCACGCATCAAGGAGGGCGAGCAGCGCTCCTTCGCGGGATCGGTCGCTGTCAGCTTCGAGGACTTCATGGCGCTGCGCGCGCTTGAAGACTTCCCCTTCGAACGACACGAGGGCTCGGACGACATGCGAGCCCCGTTCACAGACGAACTTCGGCGGCTTCTCGAATCCGAGCGAACGCCGTACCGCGTCGTGCCACCGCAGGACCGAGTCAACGGCGGCGCCTGGTCCGATGAGAAGCGCGGGCAGTTTGAGGCGGTCAGGCGATGGTTCGAACAGGATTGGCAGCGAATCGATGCACGCCTTCGGACATCGATCGTGGAAGGCGTCTCGGTGTTCCTCTCGCTCTTTGACGACAACCCCGCCGTCAAGCGCGTGTTCTGTCCACCCAAAGAGGCGTACGACCCTGTCGCCAACCGGGATCGCCGGTACGGTCGCGTGCTGCCCCCGTTCGCCGACTTAATCGAACGGGGAACGGTATGCGCGCTGAACTTCCCGGTGTCGGCGAACCCAGGCCTCGCCCGCGCGGTCGGAACGCTGATGAAGCAGGACTTCCAACGCGCCGTCTTGAACCGCATTCCAAAGATGGCGAAGGGCGGTGACTCGCGGCCGGCGCTCTTCCTCTGCGACGAGTACCACTCCTTTGCCACCGTCGGCGAGAACGACCCGAGCGGCGACGAGAAATTCTTCGCGCTGTCGCGTCAGGCGAAGTGCATCCCCATCGTCGCGACGCACTCCATCAGCTCGCTGCGTTCAACACTCCCCGGCGAATCATGGCGGACGCTCTTGCAAACCTTCCGGACCAAAGTGTTTCTGACCCTCGCCGACGATTTCAGCGCGCGGACCGCGAGCGAACTCTGCGGCAAGGAAGAGCAGCTCAAGCCGAACTACACCCTCTCTGAGCAGGGGCAGGACGCCGGCATCAGCGTCTTGACGGGCCGCGCTGCCGCGCACAAGTCGACAATCGGCGCCACGAAGGGATACAGCGTTCAGCGCGACTTCGTGTTTGAGCCCAAGGTCTTTGCCGAACTCAAGAACGCGCAAGCGATTGTGCTCGCCTACGACGGGGCGAGTCCGCATCCACCTAGCTACTGCTATCTGAAGCCCTACTATCTGGACCCCAACGTGTCGTACTTCGAGCACGCCGCGCGAGGAGCGCTCTAGCCATGAGTTGGGAACTCATTGGTCCGTTTCTTCGCCCGCTCGAGCCTCTCATGCGTGACCCCGAAGTCTCGGACATCGCGGTGAACAATGGGCGCGTCTTCGCAGAACGCACGACGGGACTGATGGCCGAGATCGCTGGCGTCACCATCTCCGAGAAGACACTGCACGTTGCTATCCGTAACATCGCCCGCATCCTGGGCGACGAGGTGAACGAAGAAAAGCCGCTCTTGGATGCGCGTCTCCCGGACGGCTCGCGAGTGGCGGCCGTCCTGCCTCCGTGCTCGGTCGGCGGCATCACGCTCGCCATCCGCAAGTTTCGGAACGGACACTTCGATGCGCAAGAACTCGTGCGGGTTGGAACGTTCACGCCGGACGTCCTCGGGTGTCTACAGCAGGCTGTTGGCGCGCATCAAAGCATCCTCATCTCGGGACCGACGGGGGCCGGGAAGACAACCGTTCTGAATGCCTTGGCCGGATTCATCCGGGACGACGAACGGATCGTCGTGATCGAGGACACGGCCGAAATCCAGATCGCAAGAGCGAACCTCGTGCGGCTGGAAGCGCGGCGCGAACAGGTCGGTCTGCCCGCTGTCTCCATTCGGAAGCTCTTGAAAGCCACGCTTCGATTGCGACCCGATCGGATCTTGGTCGGCGAGATTCGGGGCGAGGAAGCGTTTGACCTGCTGCAAGCGCTCAATACCGGCCATCGCGGGACGCTGTCGACCACGCACGCCAATTCCGCGGCGGAAAGCCTGGAGCGCTTTGCCACGTGCGTCCTGATGGCCAACGTCAACCTCACCCACCGAACGATATGTCGGCAGATCGGGCTAGGACTGCAACTTCTTGTTCATCTAGACCGGTGGGAGGGCCGACGCCGCGTGACCGAGGTGGTTCGCGTGAAGGGCTATGACGCGGACCGCGATTGCTATGACCTCGAGGCGCTGTATGTCGCCTGAACCGCGCCGAGGGTCGCGCCGAGCCTGGCGCCTGGTTGCTCGGGCAACGGCCCTCTCATCGATGGAGAAACGTGATGTCAGAACGGACTCTGGCGGATTCGGTTCCGGATCGCGAAACGTTCGAGGGCTTTTACAAACACGGACGCGATCGTTTGCTGGCAAGCATCACCCGCATGGTCAGAGACCGCGACCGCGCCGAGGACCTCACCCAGGCGGCCTTTCAAACCGCGTGGGAGAAGAGAGCGCAGTTCCGCGGCGAGTCGTCGTTCAGCACGTGGCTCTACGCGATCGGCCTCAACGCCGTGCGTCAAAGCTCGCGGCAAGAGCGGCCGGATCGACGCGATCCCGTCGAACGTCTCGAGATGCCGCGCTATGCGGAACCGGATCGGCTCTTGGCAGGACTCGAACGGGAAGAGCTGCGCATCCGCCTGCAGGAGGCGCTCGATCAGATTCCGGCCAAGTGGCGTCGGCTGCTGGTCGACCACTACATCAACGGCCACTCCCTTCAGGAGATCGCACGCCGTGAGCGCGTTCCGGCAGGCACCGTCGGAAGCCGGCTGTCCACGGCGACGCGACATCTGCGGGAGGCATGGCAGACACCGGCGTCGGCAGGAGCGGCCGTGACGGACCGCAACGTACGGCAGATCACCGATGACGCGATCAAGCGCTTGGCGGAAGAACTTCAAGCGGGACGAAGCGAGGCGCTCGAACAGTATCTGGCGGCCATCGGACGGTTTCACCGTTACAGCTGGAACAACAGCCTCTTGATCCACGCGCAGCGCCCGTCCGCCACCCACGTCGCCGGGTATCACACCTGGCGCGACATGGGCCGCTTCGTCAAGAAGGGCGAGAAGGGAATCATGATCTATGCCCCGCTCGTCACGAAAGGGCGTCGCGCCAAAGAGACGGAGCTCACGAAGACTCCGGGCGCCGCTCAAGAGCCTGCGCGGGTCGCGGGCTTTCGAACGGCTTACGTCTTCGACGTCGAGCAGACCGAAGGAACTCCGCTTCCGGCCTTTGCCCGCACCACCGGCGATCCGAAGGAGTACGGCGACCAGTTGAAAGCGTTGGTCGCCGCGCGCGGAATCGGCCTCGAATACGATTCAGCGATCGCGCCCGCCGACGGACTTTCGATGGGCGGGCGCATCAAGCTCCGTCCTGGACTCGCACCCGCCGAGGAATTCTCGGTGCTCGTGCATGAACTGGCGCATGAACTCCTGCACCGCGGCCCCGATCGGGCCAGCCTCTCCAAGACCGTACGCGAGACGCAGGCCGAAGCAGTCGCCTTCGTCGTAAGTCGCGGCATCGGCCTGGAGACAGGCACCGCGGCCTCCGACTACATCGCGCTCTACAACGGCGACGTGAAGACGCTCGGCGAGTCGCTGGCGAAGATCCAAGAGGCCGCACATTCCATCCTCAAGGATCTGCTTCCAGAACCAGACCGAGCCGATGCACGCACGGACGATCGATCCGAAGCGCGGCGTCGCGATCCTGACGATGAAATCGATCGCGAGTCGACGGCTTCGCCCAACCGTGCCGAGCCGCCGTCTTTGGAACGCTAGCCATGGTGAACCGCGCGCTGTTCAGCAGTGCTCGCATTCGATGGGAGACGCCTGCCGGCGTGTTTCGCGCGCTCCGTCGCGAGTTCCCGCTCGCATTAGACGTCTGCGCGACTCCGCTCAATCGCAAATGCCGGCGCTACTTCACGCGCAAACGCGACGGCCTGCGGCAGCGCTGGTCGGGCGTCTGTTGGATGAATCCGCCGTACGGGCGAACGATCGGCCGTTGGGTTCGAAAAGCCTTGGATGAGAGCGCGCGCGGCGCGACGATCGTCTCGCTGCTACCGGCGCGCACCGACACCGCATGGTGGCATGAGTGCGTGATGCGCGCGCGGGAGATCCGCCTCTTACGCGGACGCCTGCGCTTTGTGGGCGCGCCGGCGCCGGCGCCCTTCCCGTCGGCGGTCGTCATCTTTCAACAATCCTCTCGACGCCGTCAGGCTCCGCGTGTAATCGCGTGGGACTGGCGGCGTGTTCTCCCCTGCCGCGCGCGTCGCGAGGCGTGAAACCTACCTATGGCCACGCGCGCACCGGAGTCGCCGAGTACGCGCTGCACGCTCAGCGTCGCCAGCTTTGCGCTTGCAACCAAGCAACAGCGATGCGTCGGCTCAGGATCGGATCGGCGAGCTGATTCTGCAGGCGTTCGCCGAGTGCGAAGAATCTGCAAACAACGCAGCCGACTGACAGGCGTGAGCAGCGGGTGCCCCGTTTAGGGGCACTCGCTGCCCAAGACTTTCTTCGCGATCGATCGAGGTGCCGCATGGCCGCGTTGACTGACATTGAGGCCGTAACCGATCGGGCTCTCACCGAGGACGCGCTCCTCACCGTTCATGAGACTGCGCGATACCTGAAGGTCTCGGTCACTTGGGTGTACGAGCACGTTCGTCCTGAGGCTGAAGACCGGCTTCCGTTCGTGAAGCTCGGCAAGTACCTCCGCTTCGACCGCCGCGACCTGCGGGCGTTCGTCGATACCAAGCGAGCCGCGTCCTTCAGAAATACCTGTCGGCGTTGACGCCCACAGCCCTGCCGGGTCAGCATCGTCGCACCAGAAGACGAGGCGGGCCACACGCAGAGGAGGTCATCGTGGCTCGTCGTAAGCGATTTCAACGTGGTTGGCTACTGAAGGTAGGAAAGCGCCGCAAGGTCTGGGTGGGCCGCTGGCGCGAGGATGTGTTGCTCGAAAGCGGCAAGATCGGACGCGTGCAACGTTCGCTGGTGCTCGGCACGGTTGCCGACTTGCCGACGAAACGCGACGCGCAGGGGAGGCTTGACGAGAAGCTGTTGGCCGTGAACGCAGGCAGCAGTCGGCCGGAATCATCGGTCACGTTCGGATGGTTCGTGGAGCAGCAGTGGAAACCACTGGTATTCCCGACCTTCAAGGCCTCGACCCAGCACGGGTACAAGACCGTGCTGGCAAACCACGTCCTTCCCGCATGGAAGGATTGGCGGCTGCGCGATATCGAGCGACTCGCGATCCAGCAATGGGTCGCCGAGAAGTTCACGCAGAAGACAGGCTGGCAGACGGTACGAAATTCCTGGGTGCTCGTGTCAGGGATTCTCGAAAGCGCGCTTTCCAGCACATTGGGATCCTAAGCTTAGAATTCCACGTGGACAAGTTGTCGCGGCCGCTTCTATAGTGTCACCTAAATACTAGTGACTCCAGCGTAACTGGACTGGCCACAGTTAGGCCGCAAATGTAATCACACTGGCTCACCTTCGGGTGGGCCTTTCTGCGTTCGCGAGTGGACCCGATAAGCTCATGGAGCGGCGTAACCGTCGCACAGGAAGGACAGAGAAAGCGCGGATCTGGGAAGTGACGGACAGAACGGTCAGGACCTGGATTGGGGAGGCGGTTGCCGCCGCTGCTGCTGACGGTGTGACGTTCTCTGTTCCGGTCACACCACATACGTTCCGCCATTCCTATGCGATGCACATGCTGTATGCCGGTATACCGCTGAAAGTTCTGCAAAGCCTGATGGGACATAAGTCCATCAGTTCAACGGAAGTCTACACGAAGGTTTTTGCGCTGGATGTGGCTGCCCGGCACCGGGTGCAGTTTGCGATGCCGGAGTCTGATGCGGTTGCGATGCTGAAACAATTATCCTGAGAATAAATGCCTTGGCCTTTATATGGAAATGTGGAACTGAGTGGATATGCTGTTTTTGTCTGTTAAACAGAGAAGCTGGCTGTTATCCACTGAGAAGCGAACGAAACAGTCGGGAAAATCTCCCATTATCGTAGAGATCCGCATTATTAATCTCAGGAGCCTGTGTAGCGTTTATAGGAAGTAGTGTTCTGTCATGATGCCTGCAAGCGGTAACGAAAACGATTTGAATATGCCTTCAGGAACAATAGAAATCTTCGTGCGGTGTTACGTTGAAGTGGAGCGGATTATGTCAGCAATGGACAGAACAACCTAATGAACACAGAACCATGATGTGGTCTGTCCTTTTACAGCCAGTAGTGCTCGCCGCAGTCGAGCGACAGGGCGAAGCCCTCGGCTGGTTGCCCTCGCCGCTGGGCTGGCGGCCGTCTATGGCCCTGCAAACGCGCCAGAAACGCCGTCGAAGCCGTGTGCGAGACACCGCGGCCGGCCGCCGGCGTTGTGGATACCTCGCGGAAAACTTGGCCCTCACTGACAGATGAGGGGCGGACGTTGACACTTGAGGGGCCGACTCACCCGGCGCGGCGTTGACAGATGAGGGGCAGGCTCGATTTCGGCCGGCGACGTGGAGCTGGCCAGCCTCGCAAATCGGCGAAAACGCCTGATTTTACGCGAGTTTCCCACAGATGATGTGGACAAGCCTGGGGATAAGTGCCCTGCGGTATTGACACTTGAGGGGCGCGACTACTGACAGATGAGGGGCGCGATCCTTGACACTTGAGGGGCAGAGTGCTGACAGATGAGGGGCGCACCTATTGACATTTGAGGGGCTGTCCACAGGCAGAAAATCCAGCATTTGCAAGGGTTTCCGCCCGTTTTTCGGCCACCGCTAACCTGTCTTTTAACCTGCTTTTAAACCAATATTTATAAACCTTGTTTTTAACCAGGGCTGCGCCCTGTGCGCGTGACCGCGCACGCCGAAGGGGGGTGCCCCCCCTTCTCGAACCCTCCCGGTCGAGTGAGCGAGGAAGCACCAGGGAACAGCACTTATATATTCTGCTTACACACGATGCCTGAAAAAACTTCCCTTGGGGTTATCCACTTATCCACGGGGATATTTTTATAATTATTTTTTTTATAGTTTTTAGATCTTCTTTTTTAGAGCGCCTTGTAGGCCTTTATCCATGCTGGTTCTAGAGAAGGTGTTGTGACAAATTGCCCTTTCAGTGTGACAAATCACCCTCAAATGACAGTCCTGTCTGTGACAAATTGCCCTTAACCCTGTGACAAATTGCCCTCAGAAGAAGCTGTTTTTTCACAAAGTTATCCCTGCTTATTGACTCTTTTTTATTTAGTGTGACAATCTAAAAACTTGTCACACTTCACATGGATCTGTCATGGCGGAAACAGCGGTTATCAATCACAAGAAACGTAAAAATAGCCCGCGAATCGTCCAGTCAAACGACCTCACTGAGGCGGCATATAGTCTCTCCCGGGATCAAAAACGTATGCTGTATCTGTTCGTTGACCAGATCAGAAAATCTGATGGCACCCTACAGGAACATGACGGTATCTGCGAGATCCATGTTGCTAAATATGCTGAAATATTCGGATTGACCTCTGCGGAAGCCAGTAAGGATATACGGCAGGCATTGAAGAGTTTCGCGGGGAAGGAAGTGGTTTTTTATCGCCCTGAAGAGGATGCCGGCGATGAAAAAGGCTATGAATCTTTTCCTTGGTTTATCAAACGTGCGCACAGTCCATCCAGAGGGCTTTACAGTGTACATATCAACCCATATCTCATTCCCTTCTTTATCGGGTTACAGAACCGGTTTACGCAGTTTCGGCTTAGTGAAACAAAAGAAATCACCAATCCGTATGCCATGCGTTTATACGAATCCCTGTGTCAGTATCGTAAGCCGGATGGCTCAGGCATCGTCTCTCTGAAAATCGACTGGATCATAGAGCGTTACCAGCTGCCTCAAAGTTACCAGCGTATGCCTGACTTCCGCCGCCGCTTCCTGCAGGTCTGTGTTAATGAGATCAACAGCAGAACTCCAATGCGCCTCTCATACATTGAGAAAAAGAAAGGCCGCCAGACGACTCATATCGTATTTTCCTTCCGCGATATCACTTCCATGACGACAGGATAGTCTGAGGGTTATCTGTCACAGATTTGAGGGTGGTTCGTCACATTTGTTCTGACCTACTGAGGGTAATTTGTCACAGTTTTGCTGTTTCCTTCAGCCTGCATGGATTTTCTCATACTTTTTGAACTGTAATTTTTAAGGAAGCCAAATTTGAGGGCAGTTTGTCACAGTTGATTTCCTTCTCTTTCCCTTCGTCATGTGACTTGATATCGGGGGTTAGTTCGTCATCATTGATGAGGGTTGATTATCACAGTTTATTACTCTGAATTGGCTATCCGCGTGTGTACCTCTACCTGGAGTTTTTCCCACGGTGGATATTTCTTCTTGCGCTGAGCGTAAGAGCTATCTGACAGAACAGTTCTTCTTTGCTTCCTCGCCAGTTCGCTCGCTATGCTCGGTTACACGGCTGCGGCGAGCGCTAGTGATAATAAGTGACTGAGGTATGTGCTCTTCTTATCTCCTTTTGTAGTGTTGCTCTTATTTTAAACAACTTTGCGGTTTTTTGATGACTTTGCGATTTTGTTGTTGCTTTGCAGTAAATTGCAAGATTTAATAAAAAAACGCAAAGCAATGATTAAAGGATGTTCAGAATGAAACTCATGGAAACACTTAACCAGTGCATAAACGCTGGTCATGAAATGACGAAGGCTATCGCCATTGCACAGTTTAATGATGACAGCCCGGAAGCGAGGAAAATAACCCGGCGCTGGAGAATAGGTGAAGCAGCGGATTTAGTTGGGGTTTCTTCTCAGGCTATCAGAGATGCCGAGAAAGCAGGGCGACTACCGCACCCGGATATGGAAATTCGAGGACGGGTTGAGCAACGTGTTGGTTATACAATTGAACAAATTAATCATATGCGTGATGTGTTTGGTACGCGATTGCGACGTGCTGAAGACGTATTTCCACCGGTGATCGGGGTTGCTGCCCATAAAGGAGGCGTTTACAAAACCTCAGTTTCTGTTCATCTTGCTCAGGATCTGGCTCTGAAGGGGCTACGTGTTTTGCTCGTGGAAGGTAACGACCCCCAGGGAACAGCCTCAATGTATCACGGATGGGTACCAGATCTTCATATTCATGCAGAAGACACTCTCCTGCCTTTCTATCTTGGGGAAAAGGACGATGTCACTTATGCAATAAAGCCCACTTGCTGGCCGGGGCTTGACATTATTCCTTCCTGTCTGGCTCTGCACCGTATTGAAACTGAGTTAATGGGCAAATTTGATGAAGGTAAACTGCCCACCGATCCACACCTGATGCTCCGACTGGCCATTGAAACTGTTGCTCATGACTATGATGTCATAGTTATTGACAGCGCGCCTAACCTGGGTATCGGCACGATTAATGTCGTATGTGCTGCTGATGTGCTGATTGTTCCCACGCCTGCTGAGTTGTTTGACTACACCTCCGCACTGCAGTTTTTCGATATGCTTCGTGATCTGCTCAAGAACGTTGATCTTAAAGGGTTCGAGCCTGATGTACGTATTTTGCTTACCAAATACAGCAATAGTAATGGCTCTCAGTCCCCGTGGATGGAGGAGCAAATTCGGGATGCCTGGGGAAGCATGGTTCTAAAAAATGTTGTACGTGAAACGGATGAAGTTGGTAAAGGTCAGATCCGGATGAGAACTGTTTTTGAACAGGCCATTGATCAACGCTCTTCAACTGGTGCCTGGAGAAATGCTCTTTCTATTTGGGAACCTGTCTGCAATGAAATTTTCGATCGTCTGATTAAACCACGCTGGGAGATTAGATAATGAAGCGTGCGCCTGTTATTCCAAAACATACGCTCAATACTCAACCGGTTGAAGATACTTCGTTATCGACACCAGCTGCCCCGATGGTGGATTCGTTAATTGCGCGCGTAGGAGTAATGGCTCGCGGTAATGCCATTACTTTGCCTGTATGTGGTCGGGATGTGAAGTTTACTCTTGAAGTGCTCCGGGGTGATAGTGTTGAGAAGACCTCTCGGGTATGGTCAGGTAATGAACGTGACCAGGAGCTGCTTACTGAGGACGCACTGGATGATCTCATCCCTTCTTTTCTACTGACTGGTCAACAGACACCGGCGTTCGGTCGAAGAGTATCTGGTGTCATAGAAATTGCCGATGGGAGTCGCCGTCGTAAAGCTGCTGCACTTACCGAAAGTGATTATCGTGTTCTGGTTGGCGAGCTGGATGATGAGCAGATGGCTGCATTATCCAGATTGGGTAACGATTATCGCCCAACAAGTGCTTATGAACGTGGTCAGCGTTATGCAAGCCGATTGCAGAATGAATTTGCTGGAAATATTTCTGCGCTGGCTGATGCGGAAAATATTTCACGTAAGATTATTACCCGCTGTATCAACACCGCCAAATTGCCTAAATCAGTTGTTGCTCTTTTTTCTCACCCCGGTGAACTATCTGCCCGGTCAGGTGATGCACTTCAAAAAGCCTTTACAGATAAAGAGGAATTACTTAAGCAGCAGGCATCTAACCTTCATGAGCAGAAAAAAGCTGGGGTGATATTTGAAGCTGAAGAAGTTATCACTCTTTTAACTTCTGTGCTTAAAACGTCATCTGCATCAAGAACTAGTTTAAGCTCACGACATCAGTTTGCTCCTGGAGCGACAGTATTGTATAAGGGCGATAAAATGGTGCTTAACCTGGACAGGTCTCGTGTTCCAACTGAGTGTATAGAGAAAATTGAGGCCATTCTTAAGGAACTTGAAAAGCCAGCACCCTGATGCGACCACGTTTTAGTCTACGTTTATCTGTCTTTACTTAATGTCCTTTGTTACAGGCCAGAAAGCATAACTGGCCTGAATATTCTCTCTCGGCCGCCGCCGCCTTTTCCTCAATCGCTCTTCGTTCGTCTGGAAGGCAGTACACCTTGATAGGTGGGCTGCCCTTCCTGGTTGGCTTGGTTTCATCAGCCATCCGCTTGCCCTCATCTGTTACGCCGGCGGTAGCCGGCCAGCCTCGCAGAGCAGGATTCCCGTTGAGCACCGCCAGGTGCGAATAAGGGACAGTGAAGAAGGAACACCCGCTCGCGGGTGGGCCTACTTCACCTATCCTGCCCGGCTGACGCCGTTGGATACACCAAGGAAAGTCTACACGAACCCTTTGGCAAAATCCTGTATATCGTGCGAAAAAGGATGGATATACCGAAAAAATCGCTATAATGACCCCGAAGCAGGGTTATGCAGCGGAAAAGATCCGTCGACCTGCAGCTCACGGTAACTGATGCCGTATTTGCAGTACCAGCGTACGGCCCACAGAATGATGTCACGCTGAAAATGCCGGCCTTTGAATGGGTTCATGTGCAGCTCCATCAGCAAAAGGGGATGATAAGTTTATCACCACCGACTATTTGCAACAGTGCCGTTGATCGTGCTATGATCGACTGATGTCATCAGCGGTGGAGTGCAATGTCGTGCAATACGAATGGCGAAAAGCCGAGCTCATCGGTCAGCTTCTCAACCTTGGGGTTACCCCCGGCGGTGTGCTGCTGGTCCACAGCTCCTTCCGTAGCGTCCGGCCCCTCGAAGATGGGCCACTTGGACTGATCGAGGCCCTGCGTGCTGCGCTGGGTCCGGGAGGGACGCTCGTCATGCCCTCGTGGTCAGGTCTGGACGACGAGCCGTTCGATCCTGCCACGTCGCCCGTTACACCGGACCTTGGAGTTGTCTCTGACACATTCTGGCGCCTGCCAAATGTAAAGCGCAGCGCCCATCCATTTGCCTTTGCGGCAGCGGGGCCACAGGCAGAGCAGATCATCTCTGATCCATTGCCCCTGCCACCTCACTCGCCTGCAAGCCCGGTCGCCCGTGTCCATGAACTCGATGGGCAGGTACTTCTCCTCGGCGTGGGACACGATGCCAACACGACGCTGCATCTTGCCGAGTTGATGGCAAAGGTTCCCTATGGGGTGCCGAGACACTGCACCATTCTTCAGGATGGCAAGTTGGTACGCGTCGATTATCTCGAGAATGACCACTGCTGTGAGCGCTTTGCCTTGGCGGACAGGTGGCTCAAGGAGAAGAGCCTTCAGAAGGAAGGTCCAGTCGGTCATGCCTTTGCTCGGTTGATCCGCTCCCGCGACATTGTGGCGACAGCCCTGGGTCAACTGGGCCGAGATCCGTTGATCTTCCTGCATCCGCCAGAGGCGGGATGCGAAGAATGCGATGCCGCTCGCCAGTGGCTGAGCTCATGAGCGGAGAACGAGATGACGTTGGAGGGGCAAGGTCGCGCTGATTGCTGGGGCAACACGTGGAGCGGATCGGGGATTGTCTTTCTTCAGCTCGCTGATGATATGCTGACGCTCAATGCCGTTTGGCCTCCGACTAACGAAAATCCCGCATTTGGACGGCTGATCCGATTGGCACGGCGGACGGCGAATGGCGGAGCAGACGCTCGTCCGGGGGCAATGAGATATGAAAAAGCCTGAACTCACCGCGACGTCCCGAAGGCGTGGCGCGGCTTCCCCGTGCCGGAGCAATCGCCCTGGGTGGGTTACACGACGCCCCTCTATGGCCCGTACTGACGGACACACCGAAGCCCCGGCGGCAACCCTCAGCGGATGCCCCGGGGCTTCACGTTTTCCCAGGTCAGAAGCGGTTTTCGGGAGTAGTGCCCCAACTGGGGTAACCTTTGAGTTCTCTCAGTTGGGGGCGTAGGGTCGCCGACATGACACAAGGGGTTGTGACCGGGGTGGACACGTACGCGGGTGCTTACGACCGTCAGTCGCGCGAGCGCGAGAATTCGAGCGCAGCAAGCCCAGCGACACAGCGTAGCGCCAACGAAGACAAGGCGGCCGACCTTCAGCGCGAAGTCGAGCGCGACGGGGGCCGGTTCAGGTTCGTCGGGCATTTCAGCGAAGCGCCGGGCACGTCGGCGTTCGGGACGGCGGAGCGCCCGGAGTTCGAACGCATCCTGAACGAATGCCGCGCCGGGCGGCTCAACATGATCATTGTCTATGACGTGTCGCGCTTCTCGCGCCTGAAGGTCATGGACGCGATTCCGATTGTCTCGGAATTGCTCGCCCTGGGCGTGACGATTGTTTCCACTCAGGAAGGCGTCTTCCGGCAGGGAAACGTCATGGACCTGATTCACCTGATTATGCGGCTCGACGCGTCGCACAAAGAATCTTCGCTGAAGTCGGCGAAGATTCTCGACACGAAGAACCTTCAGCGCGAATTGGGCGGGTACGTCGGCGGGAAGGCGCCTTACGGCTTCGAGCTTGTTTCGGAGACGAAGGAGATCACGCGCAACGGCCGAATGGTCAATGTCGTCATCAACAAGCTTGCGCACTCGACCACTCCCCTTACCGGACCCTTCGAGTTCGAGCCCGACGTAATCCGGTGGTGGTGGCGTGAGATCAAGACGCACAAACACCTTCCCTTCAAGCCGGGCAGTCAAGCCGCCATTCACCCGGGCAGCATCACGGGGCTTTGTAAGCGCATGGACGCTGACGCCGTGCCGACCCGGGGCGAGACGATTGGGAAGAAGACCGCTTCAAGCGCCTGGGACCCGGCAACCGTTATGCGAATCCTTCGGGACCCGCGTATTGCGGGCTTCGCCGCTGAGGTGATCTACAAGAAGAAGCCGGACGGCACGCCGACCACGAAGATTGAGGGTTACCGCATTCAGCGCGACCCGATCACGCTCCGGCCGGTCGAGCTTGATTGCGGACCGATCATCGAGCCCGCTGAGTGGTATGAGCTTCAGGCGTGGTTGGACGGCAGGGGGCGCGGCAAGGGGCTTTCCCGGGGGCAAGCCATTCTGTCCGCCATGGACAAGCTGTACTGCGAGTGTGGCGCCGTCATGACTTCGAAGCGCGGGGAAGAATCGATCAAGGACTCTTACCGCTGCCGTCGCCGGAAGGTGGTCGACCCGTCCGCACCTGGGCAGCACGAAGGCACGTGCAACGTCAGCATGGCGGCACTCGACAAGTTCGTTGCGGAACGCATCTTCAACAAGATCAGGCACGCCGAAGGCGACGAAGAGACGTTGGCGCTTCTGTGGGAAGCCGCCCGACGCTTCGGCAAGCTCACTGAGGCGCCTGAGAAGAGCGGCGAACGGGCGAACCTTGTTGCGGAGCGCGCCGACGCCCTGAACGCCCTTGAAGAGCTGTACGAAGACCGCGCGGCAGGCGCGTACGACGGACCCGTTGGCAGGAAGCACTTCCGGAAGCAACAGGCAGCGCTGACGCTCCGGCAGCAAGGGGCGGAAGAGCGGCTTGCCGAACTTGAAGCCGCCGAAGCCCCGAAGCTTCCCCTTGACCAATGGTTCCCCGAAGACGCCGACGCTGACCCGACCGGCCCTAAGTCGTGGTGGGGGCGCGCGTCAGTAGACGACAAGCGCGTGTTCGTCGGGCTCTTCGTAGACAAGATCGTTGTCACGAAGTCGACTACGGGCAGGGGGCAGGGAACGCCCATCGAGAAGCGCGCTTCGATCACGTGGGCGAAGCCGCCGACCGACGACGACGAAGACGACGCCCAGGACGGCACGGAAGACGTAGCGGCGTAGCGAGACACCCGGGAAGCCTGTTAGGCGCTGAGACGGGCGCACAGCGGGCTTCCTGGGGCAGCGGGAAGGGTCGGCCGGTCCCCCGGTCGGCCCATTTCTCTTGTCTCGGTTTAGTTAGTTAGCCTAAGTAACAGTGACTCCGTCACCACAGCACAGCGGGGCGAGCCGTTGACCTGGGGGAAGTGATGCTGTGACGGAATGACTCGAAACACACATTCCTAATGACTTCTCATTGGGTAATCCAGACTTCACGCCACTTCATCACAGCGTCACCCGGGCGCCCTTCGCTGTGACCCCGAATCAGGTTGCCGACAACCTTCATATAGGTAGAGGGGTTTACGCGCCACGCATCAAGCACCGCTAAGGAACGGCGTCGAGCGCTACCCACTCAGGCCGGTCACTCCCCTGATCTCTCCCAGGGTTGAGCGACCGGCGTTGCCTCCCTAGCTCAGTTCGGTTAGAGCGCCTGTTTCGTAATCAGGGGGTCGGCGGTTCGAATCCGTCGGGGGGCTCAATGAGCGGATACACAATCGCTTGGCTCGCATGGCTTGCCGCGTTCGGCGTCATTGAGGGTCGAGCGCTCTTCAATAAGAAGCCGGGCGACACGCTGAGCGAACACGTCTGGTCATGGTTCGCCACGCAAAGCGGCAGTACAGGCAAGCCTTCGGGTTGGGTGCGTGCTCGACGCTTTGCGCTACTGGCCTTCATGGGTTGGCTCACTGCCCACTTCATGACGGGCGGTCGCTTCTAGCGCTGCCGCGCCCAGCCTACTCACGTGAGTAGGTAGGGGGGTGTCGACGGATAGGGGGGTGTCCCCGGAAGGGGGGGGGGGGTGCCCTATGCGTACCCGGTGTCTCGACTGTAGGGACTGGGCTACTCATGGTGGGCGCTGTGCTCAGCACCACGCCACCTATCAGGCACAGCGCAGTGTGAAGAGCCATGCGAAGCGGCGTGCTGCTATCGCCCGTGGGAACAACGCTGCGGCGAAGATGCGTCGTGCTATCCGTAAGGCAGTGGGCGCGCACTGTGCTACCTGCCTGGGTTGGTACCACTAGAAAGCTTCTCGAGCGGATCGATCCTGCAGGAATTCCCGGGCATAACTGTTCCACTTGTATCGTCGGTCTGATAATCAGACTGGGACCACGGTCCCACTCGTATCGTCGGTCTGATTATTAGTCTGGGACCACGGTCCCACTCGTATCGTCGGTCTGATTATTAGTCTGGGACCACG